>Ga0272440_1000173_pt1 | contig 53504 bp, 41 predicted proteins | sample SSMMMBAug17_FD_192440 | JGI IMG/M metagenome (GOLD analysis project Ga0272440, IMG submission 192440) | Marine sediment archaeal communities from Little Sippewissett salt marsh, Falmouth, MA, United States - SSM-MMB-Aug17 | ecosystem: Environmental > Aquatic > Marine > Wetlands > Sediment ... | reverse complement strand
TATTGACGAATGGATCTACATGTTAAAAAATGAAACCATTCCCAATGATTTTAAATCAAAAAACATAGATAAAGCCCGAGAAAAATTAAAACTTGCGCAAATGAGTGAACCCGAAAGAAAGGCCTATGAAAAGTATTTAATTAACACTGTTCGTGATATTGACATGATTCAGACTGCGCGGGATGAGGGATTGGAAAAAGGAATAAAAAAAGGCGAAATAAAGGGAATGATTCAAATGCTTCTTTTGAATCTCAAAACACGTTTGGGGCAACTATCTGAAAATATCGAAAAACAGATTTATTCTATTTCTGATACTGATACTGATACTGATACAATCACTGAACTTTTTAAACTGTCATGTACATGTACTGATGAGAATCAATTTTTATCAATGTTTAATCACATAAAGAACAAACCATAAGGAATTCTCTGAAAAGAACTTCCCCATGATTGATATTGTTCGTTTTGAGGTAAATGTACTGTAGAGACGTAGCATGCTACGTCTCTAAACGACCTTATTTTTTGGACAATCGAGATAAATGAGCATGTTATATTTCGAGCATCCCTAAGAAAATTAATACACAGGAGTAAAACAAATGTTTCAAAAAAAAATAACAATTCTGACATCAATGATCGTCCTGATTATTGCCAACAATATGGCATACAGCAAGGATATCATTTCATTACAACCCATCAACCCTTTAGTCAATCAACCCACCCATTATACAACAATATCTGTTGAATGGACTGCATCAACTGAAGCAGGCGATACGTATTATGCCGCATTCAGCAAAGGCATCACCTATGCTTTAAATGATTATAACCCCTCCGCGCCCGAAAGTGTGCCTGATCATGTTATCACACCTGTTCAGCAATTCAGCCATGCAATAGATAGCACATCACTTTCCTTTGAAACTGATGATGCTTACTATTTCAACATTATCATTGACAGTGAAGGAGAATATGGGGCCACCAGTTCAATTGGCCCATTTATTATTGATACAACAAAACCCGCACCGGTCAACGTATCAGGTGTGAAATCAACAGATCGTAACAGTATCCAATTAACCATAGATCCTGCTGATGCCAATCAGGTTTGTATTTTGCTCAATACGACCAATACCCTGTCTTGTGACTGGGGTGATATTCCTGAAAACAGAAAGATCATTTCCCCCACATTAAGTGAAGGGAATAACCTGGTATATGCTTTTTTTAAGGATCTTGCAGGCAATACCAATCAGGCGACACATATAGTCAAGTATACACCTGTTGATTTTGTTCCAGAACAAACAACTGTGAAAGTTGCCACAATTCCAACACTCAGTGAATGGGGACTGATTTTGTTGATGGGTATGCTTTTGTTTAGTTCTGTGCTTATTATGCGTCGAAAAAAGTTCTAAATTTCAGAAATTAGGTGACTTTAGGACCCGTCTCTTTGCGGATTCATCATTGAAGGATGATTTTCTGTGCACCAGAGCAACTTATTATACATACGCCCTTCAAAAACGATTTTAAAGAAAAAAGTGTTAACTATTCAATAATTATGATAAATGCCAAATTTTTGTGTAAGCGATATCTATCATGAAAAAACATAATCAATCAAATTCATTAAATAAAAAGGTACTCAGCCAGTTAAAAGCCATCACCGGAAAAGTTTTAACTGCTGAAACCGATCGCCACTGCTATGCATATGATGCCACCAATATGCATTATTTGCCGGATGCCATTGTGTTTCCTGAAAATGAAAAACAAGTATCCCAAATTCTCAAGCTGGCAAATGATGCCGAATTTTCTGTCATCCCAAGGGGTGCGGGATCAGGGCTGACTGGTGGTGCATTGGCTGTAAAGGGTGGTCTTGTTGTCGTAATGACACGTATGAATCAGATTATAAATATTGATATGGACAATTTGGTCGCAGATGTCCAGCCTGGTGTGGTCACAGGGCTTTTTCATCAACGCGTTCAACTCTTGGGATTGTACTATCCGCCAGACCCATCAAGCGCTTCCTATTCAACATTGGGTGGAAATGTGGCTGAATGTGCAGGCGGCCCCTCAGCAGTAAAATATGGTGTGACAAGAGATTACGTGCTTGGCCTTCATGTCGTGATTCCTGGTGGTGCAATTATCCAAACAGGTGTACGTACAGCCAAAGGTGTTGTGGGTTACGATCTGACACGTTTGATTACCGGTTCTGAGGGCACTCTGGGGATTATTACACAAATTACATTAAAATTGATTCCCAAGCCCAAAAATACTCAAACAATGACAGTCTTTTATCCATCCATACAGTGTGCTGCTGAAAATGTTTCTGAAATTATTCGCAAAGGACTGATTCCCAAAACAATTGAATATCTGGATCATGCTGCTATTTCCTGTATGCCTGCAGATTTGCCAGGTGGAATACCATCTGACGCCAAATCCATGTTAATTATTGAAATGGATGGTATTCCAGAACAAATTGATAAAGAGGTTTCTCAGATAATCGAATTGGCGCACCAATACAAAGCCATCTCAATGAGAAAGGCTGAAAATACTGCCGAGTCAAATGCTATCTGGCAGGCAAGGAAGGCAATATCTCCAGCACTGTATAAATATGCACCTGATAAAATCAATGAAGATATTGTTGTGCCAAGGAGTTTAATTCCCGAATTTGTTAACAAAGTTGATGAATTACGTCATGCAACAGGGCTGACCATGATTACATTTGGTCATGCTGGTGATGGCAATATTCATTTTACACTCATGCTGGATAAAAAAGATGCAGATGCCCAAAAAAAAGCGAATATTGTTATAGAATCTATTTTCGATTACACATTGTCTTTGGGTGGTACCTTATCTGGAGAACATGGTATTGGTATCAGTAAAGCAGCTTATCTTGAAAAAGAAATTGATGCGAATACCCTGGCATTGATGAGACAAATAAAGAAGGCTTTTGATCCAAAGGGTATACTGAATCCAGGTAAAATTTTTCCAGGTGATATTTCATGATACACAATAATCAGGAACAAACTTTTGCTGGCAAATGCATTCGCTGCGGTTCATGCATGAGTGTATGTCCAATATATCAGGTAAGCCTTGATGAAACAGATGTGGCCAGAGGAAAGATGGCGCTTTTTGAATGGGAACAAGACCATCCAGAAATCAAGAAATCATCACGATTTAAACAATCCATTTCCAGGTGTTTGTTGTGTGGAGCTTGTGCGCAGATTTGCCCGAATAAAGTGCCAACCAATGATTGCATTCAAACTGTGAGACAAAACCTTGCCTTAAATGTAAAAGAAAAATTAGTCATGTCATCCATCAATACTTTTTCGCAACAGACCCGAGCAGCTAAATTATTCCGAAAAAGTAGTTCAATTTTGCAAAAATTTGTGGGTAAAAGCATTCCTGAACAAAGCGGGCTTCTTTTGCGATTTCCTTTGACATCACTGAGCAGCAGAAAATATATTCCAAAGATTCACCCTGTTCCATTCTCAATTGAATATCAATTTGAACCGCAATATCCCCCCAAAATTCTATATTTTACTGGATGCGGTGCAAACTATGTATTTCATTCAACAGCCATCGCATTAACTGAAATTTTGAAAAAAAACAATCATACGCCTTTTGTTCCAGAAAACCAGGTCTGTTGCGGCCTTCCCTTTTATGCTGCTGGCGATAATCAAAAAGCGACCATGCTTGCAAAAATAAACATTGATATGATTGAAACAATTTCACCAGATATCATACTGACAACCTGTGCATCGTGCGGCGCGCAAATTCATCAATGGAAAAAATTACTAAAAGGTGACCCTGATTATGAATTGCAAGCAATAAAAATTGCAGATATGCAAAAAGATGCCACTGCCTTTATTATGGAAAACAATTTTTTAATGAATATGTTTTCACCAAAAAAGAATACGATTAAAGAGAACATCTGGTATCATCATCCCTGTCATATGCGTTGGGGAGAAACTCAACTTACTGTTCCAAAAGAACTTTTCTCCCTTTTTAATCAGACAAATGTCATTTATTCAAACAATCAATGCTGTGGAAATGGTGGAAAATTTCAGATCAGCCATTTTGATCTTTCCATGAAAATATTTGATGAGCGAATGGATTCTTTCAAGCAACAGAATATTGATCGTGTAATGACATCATGTACTGGCTGTCATTTTCAGTTTCTTGAGGGCTTATTCCAAAAGAAGATATCAGTTCCTGTCATGCATCCTTTGGATTGGAGCGTTAGGGTCGGACCAAAGCATTTTTCTTAATTTGTTTAATTTATGAGAAATAGTTTTAATAAACAGATTTTTTTGCGCTTAGAGGACTCATTTTGATATCAAAATGGACCATTTAATGTCAGAAAAATTCCTTTGAAAATGCTTATTATTGGCATAGGCATTCCCAAAAAGTCGGACTATTTTTCTTAGTCCTGAAAGGGCGGCAACATAAAAGCCTAGGCTGGTATGCTGCTGCCCTTTCAAGGCTAAGAAAAATGGGCATCCTTCATATTTGTTGAAAAGTAGTTAACACTTTTCCAAAATTGTGATTGTGTTTCCCTTTGTAGAGACGCACGGCAGTGCGTCTCCGAGCGAAGAAAGGTCTATCACGTCTTTAATAAAATTAAGAACCAAAAAAAATTTGCCCTTTCTCTGCTAGGAGACGCACTGCCGTGCGTCTCTACATAAGACAAATCGTACAAAAAAAGTGTTAACTGGAATATGAAGGATGCCGAAAAATGAATATCCAACTTTTTGGGAATGCGCCTAAACCAAGTGTTGAATTTGAGAACATATTTTTATCGGTCAAGGCAATAAATATGTCAGGAAAAAAAGTTGGACGATCATACCATTAATGATTGTTGTTATATGTGTCGCCCTTTCAAGGGCTCAAATCAATTTAATGTATTACCCGGGGCGTTTTCCTGGGCTATTATGTGACGTCCTTTTAGGACTAAGAACATGGATAACGAGAGATTTCTCTTTTAGAATTAAATATGAAACATCTCAACCATATTTTTTTTACTATCCTCTTTATATGTACATCTATCGCATGGTCAGATAATCAGCATCCCCATGGCATTATCATTGATGGCACCATAGGATCAAAAAAAATAACAGCATTGCAAGGGCCAGAATATCATATTCTGGCTGAACAAGGAGAAATCAAGGGCAACAATTTGTTTCATAGTTTTCAGACATTTAATGTACACAACAATGAACAGGCCATTTTCCATGGCCCAGATAATATTCAACATATTCTTTCACGCGTGACAGGTAATGACTATTCTTGGATTGATGGCAGCATCCAAACCATGATTCCTGATGCAGATTTATTTTTATTCAATCCGAATGGTGTTTTATTTGGGCCAAATACTTTTTTGGATGTTCAAGGGTCTTTTCATGTCAGCACGTGTGAGTATATTGGTTTTTCTGATCAATCAAAATATGAAACAACGAACAATTCCCCTTTGTTAACGTCAGCATCACCAGTTTCTTTTGGCTTTGTTGACCATGAATTTGGTCAAATACATATTCAAGGCAAAAGCCAAACAACGCTACCTGAATATGGGTTATGGCCTTCGCTTTATGTGAAAAATGATCATACCTTATCCCTGATTGCAGGTCATATTGTGCTGAAAGATGGCACAGTGAATACGATTCAAGATTTTCCTGTTGGAACAGTTGTTTCAGAAAATGGACGCGTAAATATTGTTAGCGTTGCATCGACTGGTGAAGCAGTTTATCTCACAGATGGTATAGATGTATCTTCCTTTGAGCAAATGGGGGATATCACACTTTCCAATCATTCTGCTATCAGTGCAAGCAGTGGTGAGATCTATATTTATGGTAATCATTTAAAACTGAATACCAGCTATATCAATGCCGGTCAATATAGCAGTGATGATAACAATGTGAGTGGTTTTGCTGGCGGCAGTATCGATATTCATGTAAAACAGCTGTCTATTTTGGATGGTAGTGGGATATTTATTGAAACATTTAGTGCTGAAGACAGTGGAGATATCAACATTCATGCTGAAAGCATATTTTTAAAAGGCAATCTTGATGATGCAAACAGCAGTATCTCAACCAATTCCATATCTCTTGATTTGATAGATTTTTATAATAGAAACAACGATTCAGATATCTCACTATCGCGCGTGCAAAAATATGGAAATGCTGGAAATATCAATATTTATACTGGGAATTTATATTTGTCAGATGGTGCAAATATCGAAGCAAATGCTTTTTCTCATGGGAATGGTGGAGATATTTCAATTATGGCAACTGATACAGTAGAAATTCATGGAAATCTATTGGATTTATGTGGTATTTTAGCTATGTCAATATCAGATATTGAAAATAATGGACATGCGGGGAATATTCACATTCAGGCAAAAAATTTAATTCTTCAAGATGGTGGAAAAATAAAAAGCAGTACAGGTGGGAAAGCTGATGGTGGGATGATTAATATTGATGTTGATGATAGTATTATTATCAAAAGTGTTTATCAGGACATTGATATTGAAAACCCTGCTTATGAAAAAATTACTGGGATTTTTTCCATATCCGAATCAATGATTGAACATCCAGGAAAATCTGGCAATGCTGGTAATATCAGTTTATCTGGTAAATCATTGTTCATGGAAAATTATTCCAATCTAAATGTATCCAGCAACAGCTCTGGCAATGCTGGAAAGATACATCTGGATTTTGATACCATTGAATTGGATCAATATGCCGCTGTTTTTTCTATCAGTGGTTCAGATGGAGATTCTGGTCATATTTTTCTTTACGCTGACAAACTTGTAACGTTAAATCAATTTTCCATGATTGGCGCTCAGAGCCTTGGAAAAGGAAAACCAGGCGGCATTATTATTGATACACCAAAAATAACACTTGAAAACAATTCAACAGTTTCAGCAACATCCTTACACCATGAGAATACAAGTGATGGTCTTGGTGTGATTATTGGACGCGATATTGTTTTATTTGAAGAAGAACAAGATTTTGAAGTTCACCAGATTTGTGATGAGATAAGCATTTTAGGGCATTCCGAAATATCAACCGAAAGTCATGGAAAAGGTCAGGCGGGTGTTATATACCTGATGAGTCAATCTCTTTTATTGGATCAGTCCACTGTATCATCCTCATCATTGAAACAAGGTGACAGTGGACATTCGGGAGTTATTACTCTGGTCAGCGAAAAAATTTTATTAGATCACCAAAGTATTATTACAACAGAAAACGCAGGAATGGGAGATGCAGGAACGATAAATATTTTTACAAAGGATCTGGCAATGGATAATTTTTCTAAAATATATTCAATCAATACATTTGAAAAGGATGGTGGTGCGTCAGGTTTAATCATGGTTTCCAGTGGAATTGAACCCATTTTACCTGAAGAACAAATCATCATTCATCCGGCAAAAAGTATCAGTTTGAATAATCATTCTGGTTTTAGCACATCAAGTTTAAGCAAAGGGGGCGCTGGAGGTATTGTTGTTCGGGCACAAAACATTGTCATGTCAAATTCATCATTTATTTCTGCAGAAAACAAATATCATGGATTCAGTGATGACATTGGTATTATATCTATTCGCGGTGAAAGTATTGTGTTAAGTTCAGAAAGTAAAATCTCCACGCAAAGTGAAAGTGAAACTGATGCTGGTGGCATCGCACTTGAAATCAGCGACTTGTCAATGACAGGAGGATCTTATATATCCAGTGCTGGAATTCATCCAGATCGAAGTGGTGCGGGTGGATATATTTTCATTGCAAAAAGAATAACCCATATTGATGATGTTCTTTTTGGTTTTATAAACATAGAAAATAAATATGAACTCTCTGATATTTTTCATATAAAAGAGAAAGTAAATACCATACGATTAGATGATTTTGCATATGTCAGTACATCATCCGCAGGTGCTGGTGATGCTGGTGGGATAATCATCAGCAGCCAGCATGTTTTTTTATCGGATCGGGCACGTATTTCATCAGAAAGCTCATCAACAAAAGGCGGCGGTTCTGCAGGGCTTATTCAACTTTTGAATGTTCAACATTTGAGCCTGATACAAGATAGCAAAATTACAACACAAGCGATGAATACATCTGTACCAGATACGATAATACCAGGTCTGATAGAACAGGATCGTTTAAATGGTATGATTTCAATTAAAGCCAGCGGAGATATTCACCTTCTTGACAGCAGCATTTCCAGTTCTGTCCTGGGAGGTCTGGGAAATGGTGGTAATATTTCTATTTTTTCCAGTGATACCATCTTAAATAAAAGTCAAATTATTGCGAATGCTTATGAAGGCAATGGCGGAAATATTTATATTACTTCTGATTATGTCATTCAATCATCAGAGAGTATTATTTCGGCATCTTCTCAATTAGGAATTGATGGAAATATTGTTATTGAAGCCTTTTCTGAAAATTTTGATAAACAGATTATTTCCTTGCCTGAAAATTTTCTGAATGGCAGTCAATGGATTCAAACACCTTGCCAAATGCGAGACGATGAGAATATCAGTCATTTCTTTATAACAATCAACAAGGTCTGCCCAAAATCCTTTGCCGATTGGCAACCAGGGCGTTATTAATAATGATAGATGAACGTTTGAGGGGAAATAAATGAAAAGAAATACTCTAAAAGAAATTATTCGGTATAAATTTGATAACTTTATGTCTAAAGGGGGAAGTTCCATATTTTTTAGTTTACTCATTATTTTTATGGGTTTACAGCTCATTATTGGATTATTCAGAGGCTTATCTTATTTTCTTTTTCCGGAAGCAATTTCTCAAAATGCCAGGGACTTCCTTACGAATTTTTTTATCACTTTTCTACAATTAACAGACCCGGGTAATATGGCTCAGGATATAACATCTGATTCCATATTTAAAATTTCAGCCATTATTGCTGGGCTGGCTGGTGTTATTATGTTTTCTGCGCTTATTGCTTTTATAACCAATGCACTTGACAGAAAAATATCCAGCTTGAAAAAAGGTTTTTCCAGAGTGATCGAATCCAATCATACAGTTATTCTGGGATGGGATAAACAAAGAATTCTTGAAATTTTAAAAGAGCTGATTATTGCCAATGAAAGTGAAAAAAATCCATGCATCCTGATTCTTTCAGAAATAGATAAGGAAAAGATGGATGATTTTCTTTCGGTCAACCTGGGTGATTCAAAAAATACCAGAATTGTAACCCGATCTGGAAATATTTCATCTCTTGTCAGCATGAAAATTATTTCTATTGATACCTGTAAGTCAGTCATTGTTTTATCCAGTTGCAGTGAAAATGCATCTTCAAAAGAAAAATCAGAAAGTGATGCCAATGTGATCAAGGCTGTTTTAGCTGTGGTTGCTTTTTGCAATAGAAAGGAACAACACAGCATTGTTGCAGAAGTTTTTGATCCTGAGTTACGAAAAGTTGTAACCAATATTTCCCCTTCTGAGATAACTGTTGTGAATTCCAATGATTTATTAGGAAAGGTTATTGTTCAGACTTCACGTTCAAATGGCCTTTCTATTGTATATACAGAGCTTTTTTCTTTTGCAGGTTGTGAAGTCTACTTTTATCAAAACAAATGGAATAATGCATCCTTTGGAGATTTAGCATACTGTTTTCAAGATGGTATCCCCCTTGGCATATGTGACAGTCATGGAAAACTCATACTTAATCCATCAATGAATACGAAAATGGAAGATCATCAGCGTATCATTATTGTTGCCAATGATGATTCAAAGATTAAATTGGAAAAATCTCCCATTATTCTACCTGAACATTATGAACATTCATCAACATGCAATTCGCGTGAGATAGAAAAAGAATTGTTGTTTGGATGGACTTCAAAAGCAAAGATTGTTCTGGAAGAATATGTGGATTATTTGATGGAAAATAGCATTATTGATATTGTTGTTACTGAGCTGACACATGAAATCAAGGAAGAAATCCAAGAAATTAAAGAAAAACACACACGTATTGAAATCAACCTGTGGGAAAAAAATGTGATTCTTATTGATGAATTACTTTCATTGAATCCAACTGAGTATAATAACATTATTATTTTTAGCCCGGATAGTGCGGATGCTGAGAGTGCGGATGCTAGAAATATCAGTATCCTGCTACAATTGCGATCCTTATTTGATCAACTGGAAAAACACAAAAAAATAAAAACGAAAATAATCACTGAAGTCTCAGATTCCAAAAATATGGAGCTTATTGCTTATACTGGTGTCAATGATTTAATTATTTCCAATCGCCTCATCAGTATGATGCTTGCACAAATCAGCGAAAACAATAAAATTTATGGCCTTTATGATCAATTGCTAAAGGAAGCTGGTGCAGAAATATATATTAAACCCATTGAACTTTATTTTCATTCAATCCCTCAAAAATTGAAGTTTGCAGATATGATTTGCGCAGCGCAAAATCGAAATGAAATCTGTATTGGGATCAAAATTAAAAAGAATGAAAAAGCCTTTGACGAAAATTTTGGCATTGAGATCAATCCTTTAAAAACGAAAGTTTTTGAATTACAAGAAGGAGATTCTCTTGTTGTTTTGTCTGAAAATGAGTTATGATATTCTTTGATTGTGTGCTTTCGGTAAGGTACAGTTTTGTTTATTCAGGAACACACACCTGATTTCGACCCTTTTTCTTGGCCTGATAAAGGGCATCATCAGCAACCTGAATAAACTCTTTGGTATTCATATTACTGGATAGTGTTCCAATGCCAATACTGACTGTCACAGTCAGATTTTCAGATTGATCTTTGATGGGGCTTTCGCCAATAGTATATCGAATCCGCTCAAAAATATGAACCGCTTGCTCTTGATCTGCGCCTGGTATGATGATTAAGATTTCCTCTCCCCCATATCGCCCCACAACATCATAATTTCTCAGACAACTGATGATACGCCGACAGACCTCTTTGAGTACTTCATCGCCCGCAAGATGGCCATATGTGTCATTCACTTTCTTGAAATAATCAATATCTAGCATGCCAATACTAAGGGGGGTTTTTTCACGAGAACAGCGAGAAATTTGTCGATCCAGATCTTGAAGAATTGCGCCCCGATTAAATATACCAGTAAGCGCATCATGGGTGGCGCTATATTGGAGTTTTGCCTGTAAGTCAAGAATTCGTTTACCTGCACGAATTCGCATGAGTAATTCTGTATCATCAAATGGTTTGGTCAGGTAATCATCAGCGCCGGAATCCAGGCCTAAAACAATATCTTCCTTTGCTCCACGTGCGGTTAATAAAATAATATATTTATATCTTTCATTGTAATTGGCTGACGAACGAATTTTTTTACAGATATCAATTCCAGTAATTCCTGGCATCATCCAATCAAGAATAATGATATTGGGTGAGTCTGTCTGTTCAATAATATTCCAGGCTTCTTTGCCATCACAAGCAGAAATAACGTCATATCCAAACTTGTTCAGTCGGATTTCCAAAAGTCGCCGGCTTGTATAATCATCATCCGCTACGAGAATTTTTTTCACTGTATTTTTCATTAATTATATATACTTTTTTACATTATTAAAGGATTGCTTTAATTGTTGGATACGTTTTTTGATATTGATGATGTCATTATCTCGAATATCATCTTCAAGATCTTTGGCTATTTTTTGCAATAACTGTGCCCCTACATTAGAAAACGCCCCTTTTAGTGTGTGTGCCAATTGACCTGCAATTATCAAATCGTCAAAATCAAGCGCTTTTTCAATTTTGCTGATTTGAATTGGAATATCAGCCATAAAACCTTGAGCCAGCTCCTGATAAAGCGCTTCATCGCCATCAAGACGATCCAACAAGGCCTTTTTATCAAACAAAGGCTCTTTTTTTAATCGTGTTTTTTTAGGCAAGTCAGGAGATTGCGCTGATTGTTCACTCTTGTTATCTTTTTGATCTAAAGATATCAATTTCAAGCCAGGAAAGCATTTTTTAATTGAACTGGCAATTTTATCGATATTTAATGGTTTGGATATGAAGGAATCAATGCCATATTTAACAAAATCGCCTTGAAGTTGATCGGTATCCTGTGCAGTTAAAACAATAATTGGAATATTTGGATTTCTAATTGTTTCTTGACGACGTATTAACCGAGATGCATCCAGACCATTCATGACAGGCATAAAAATATCCATTAATACCAGATCAAAATCTTTTTTTGATAAAATGTTTAAGGATTCCTCACCATTTTCAACAATTTCAACTTGTGTAAATCCTAACTTGCTCAAAAGTTTTTTTTCGACCATTTGATTAATGGGGCTATCTTCAACAAGAAGAATACGAATATCTTCAGGATCTAAAGATGAGCATGGAATGGTTTCCATTTTATTGATGTCTGGCTCAGTGCATACCATTTCAGAACTTAGAGATGTTTTTAATAAACAGGCTGTACACCATAGTTCTGTATGATTATCTTTGTTAAAAGAAAAACCAATATTGCCACCCATGGCCTGAATAATATGTTTGACAACAAATAGTCCAATATGAATATGGTTAACCTCTGTAAATGAATCGTCCTTCAGCGTATGCATTTGTGACTCACTCAAATCCATGTTGTTATCTTCAACAGATATATATAGGATAATTTGATCCTCTTTCTTGCTATGAACACGCACATGAAGGGTAATTTCGTTATTGATTGTTTGTCGAATACAGACAAACAAGATATTGAAAAAGATTTGTTCAAAACGTGCCGGGTCGCCAATAAGCATGCTGGGCATTGCCGGATCAATATTGGTTATTAATTTTGTGCGTTTGGATTGTAAAAAACTGGAAAGCATATCCACTATTTTTCGAATCGTTTTTTTAGGTTCAAACACCTTGGATTCAATTTCCAGTGAATCTGATATGATATTGGCATAATCAATTTTTGAATTGAACAAAGCCAGCAGCATTTCCCCAGAACGTCGAATAGCTGTTATATATTCTTTTTGTTCTGAAGCTAACTGATCTCCCATAATTAAATCAGATAGCCCTATAATTGAATTGAGAGGTGTTCGAATATCATGGGTAATACTTGATAAAAACGATTTTTTTGCAGATAGTGCGCGAGAGGATCTTTGTGTTTCTTTTTGAATCGCTTTTTTTTGATTATCAAGGGTTAATATCAAGTGAATTTTACAGGTCAATATGTTTAAATTAACTGGATATGTAATAATATCAAAAGGAGCAGATAACAGCGGTTTTATTTGATCAGTTGATGGTTCCTCAAATTGAGAACAAACAACAATAACAGGCAAATATTTATCTTTTGAATGATTGCGAATGATTATAATCTCTTCATATACTTGATGTCCTGCAATCTTATCTGAAATAATCAGCATGGTGTAAGTTTTTTTCTGAATATGTTCAGTTAATTGTTGGAGATCTGTAACGCCAACGCTGGGTATATGATAATTATTGCAGATTTCTATTATCGTTTTCATTTGATTCATATCTGGTGTTGCGATAATTGCAATCTGTTCTTGTTTTTCATTGTCCATTTTTTTATGACTCCTTGATAAGGAATGATCGATAAATATGTCCGGCAAAGATATATTTTTTAAATACCCTCTTTTTAAAATGAGCCTTTAGAAGTGTCAGACAGCTCAAAAGATCTTTAGTTTGCAATATCAGTGCCTTTGTATTTGGGGCATATGTATAAGTTGGGAGGTGTTTGCCTCAGACCAAAACCGAATTCCAACCAATGTCCGAAAACAATGTAGGGGCAAACCTGATCTTCGCCCTCAGAACAAAAACCAAAAAGGAACCTATATCCGAAATCAACACATTTATTTCCGAACATAGGTTTGATTTTGGTTTTTGTCCGGAGTCGAAAATCAGGTTCGCCCCTACACTGTTCGTTGGTATAACTACATTTGTGTTAGCCTGATGGCTATGGATTGTTAAATTCGCCTTGAGCGTTACCACTACTTCCAATATTTCTTTATCCATATTCTGATGGACTCAGTCGATACGCCTAAAACAGCAGCGATATCTTTTTGAATATAAATATAACCTTCAGCAACCATTATAATTTCTGCAATTCGTTTAACTCGATGTTCAAGTTTTTTCCAGATAGCTACCGCTGCTCATTCCCACGCTCTGCGTGGGAATGAGCTCCGGCGCTAGTTTGAAAGAAAAACTTGAGTATCGAGTTTAACAGTTCTTAAATCGCCAGCTTTTTGAGCTTTTGCTGACATTTTTGGCAATTGTTTCATTTTTCCATTGCTTATTGTTAGTATTGACAATTTAAGATTGTTAATGTAATTTCAAAATGGGTATGGGCGGTCTATTCTTTTCTCCATAAAAAATCATATATGGAGGAAAACATTCAAAAAATTTGATTTCGTTTTTTGTTCGAGGCAACATTTTCCAATAACTTTTACATACGCCCATATAAGGAGTATTAAAATTAATTATACATTTCCATTTGGTCAAAAACTTACAATTGTAAAACAAGAAGACCAAACTCCAAAAAAAATCTTTGTTCTCGGTGTATATGCAAGTGCAGTACACGCTTGCTGGAAAGGAATTGATGAGAAAGTTAAAATTAAATCATTGGCTGTTGCAAGTGAACCATATATTTTTTGGAAAGGAGAAAAAGCACATGAAATAATTGATAAAATTTCAATACCTAAAGAATTGGGAAGACTTGAACCTTCATCATCAATATATAATGGACCTTCAGGAATAACTCTTGATGAACAATTTTTGAAACCGCTTGGTGTGTCACGTCAGGAATCATGGCTTTGCGATTTGCTTCCATATTCCCGCATTAATTCGAATCAGAGGAAAGCTCTGGTTAAACACTATGAACCTGAAGTAAGTTTTTATAACCTTCCGAGATGCACTATTCCCGACTTCTCAGAATTCGAACTGAAAAATCAGCGTAACCGCCATATTGAGATATTGAAGGAAATTAGGAAATCTCAATGCGATACAATAATGTTACTTGGGGATTTACCTATAAAATATTGGCTAAAAAAGTATTATTTTTCATCGTTTAAAAAATTATCTGATTTTGGAGATACTTCCGAAAGCTATGGGAAACTACATAGCATTAAAATTGAAGGCAAAAATTACAACGTACTTCCTTTAGTTCATCCGCGACAGGCTGGAAATTTAGGGAAGTCAAGTAAAAAATGGAATGAACTTCATAAGCAATGGGTACTCAAACAATCACATAAATAATTTGTAAAAGGGGCTTACCTGCTTTTCCTTGCATTAGACATCGGTTTGATTTTTGAATAATATTTGAGTGCGCGTATGTATAAGTTGGGGGAAACATGTTTGCCTCAACTTGTACATATGCCCTATTTGAGTATTTCTTAGCAATACAGGTGAAAACCTCATGATTTCATCAAAACATCTCCCCCAAAACAAATTTACTTTTTCAATAGATCGGGGTGGAACATTTACAGATATTTATGCAGAAACGCCTGATGGAAATGGTTTTAAAGTCATAAAACTACTGTCAGACGATCCAAAAAATTATTCAGATGCACCCAGAGAAGGTATTCGTCGAATACTGGAAGAATTCTCACATTCCCTTATTCAATCAGATGGTATTCAAACTGATCATATTGAATGGATCCGCATGGGAACCACAGTGGCCACAAATGCACTTTTGGAAAGAAAAGGCGCAAAAACAGCTTTGATTATTACAAAAGGTTTTCGAGATATTCTACAGATAGGAAATCAAGACAGGCCCAAACTCTTTGATCTCAGAATTATTAAGCCAGAACCACTTTATGAATCAGTTATTGAAGTAGATGAACGTATTCGATTCTTAAAAAAAAATGAATCCATTCCGGGCTCTCAAATTGTGAAAGGGATTACCGGTGATCGCTTTGTTATTCTCAAGTCTGTTAATTTGAAAGATCTCAAACAACAATTAGAGGAATTAAAAGAAAAAAGAATTAACAGTCTTGCCATTGTTTTTATGCATGCGTATGCCTGGCCAGATCATGAAAAAATGGTAGAGAAACTTGCAAAAGAGATGGGCTTTGATCATGTATCATTATCATCATCTGTCATGCCTGCCATTAAAATTGTACCCAGAGGCGATACAACATTGGTTGATGCTTATCTCACGCCCATTATTAAAGACTATTTAAATAGCTTTCGCCATGGATTTGAAGGAGAACTGAAAAGCAACAAACTTTTATTCATGCAATCCAATGGCGGCCTGGTGCAGGCAGATTCATTTACTGGAAGCCAGGCCATACTTTCCGGGCCTGCCGGCGGTGTAGTGGGACTGTCATCAATACCAATCCATGAAGAAAAATATCATGAGATCATTGGGTTTGATATGGGTGGAACGTCAACAGATGTTTGCCGGTTTGATGGCAGCTATGAACTGGTTCATGAAACCCAGACAGCTGGAGTTCGAATTCAGGCGCCACAGCTTAATATCAAAACTGTTGCTGCTGGAGGTGGCTCTCGGCTATTTTTTGAAAATGGCATGTTTATTGTCGGGCCAGAATCATCTGGTGCAAATCCCGGTCCTGTTTGTTATCGAAAAAATGGCTACCTATCCTTAACAGATACCAACCTGATTCTCGGACGACTTCAGGCAGCGCATTTTCCAAAAATATTTGGCACAAATCAGAATCAACCTTTGGATCTTCATGCCAGCCGGAAATCAATGGAAACCCTTTTACATAACATTAATGATCACCTTATGTTGCAGGGGCTTGAAACGATGTGCATTGAAGAAGCTGCCCTCGGATTTATCAAGATTGCCAATGAAATGATGGTCAGGCCGATTCGTGAATTATCTGTCATGCGGGGATTTGATATCCAAAATCATGTTCTCTCCCCTTTTGGCGGTGCTGGCCCCCAACATGCATGTGCAATTGCACGTATTTTAGGCATCTCAAAAATTTTTATTCATCGGTTTTCAGGCATATTATCTGCCTATGGAATTGGACGTGCTGAGGTGATCATTGAAAAACAAATGCCTGCATCTGAAAAATACACACCTGAAAACATGGACGCTATTTTACAAAGAAAAAGGAAACTCTCTCATTTATGTGAAAGCGAACTGATTGAACAAGGATCTGATCCAACAAAAATTTCTCATCAGCTCTATCTGAACCTTCGATATGATGGTACCAACACCGCTTTTATGATTCCAGAACCGCATGACCTTGATTTTACAAGTGCTTTTCAAAAAACGCATCATCGTGAATTTGGCTTTGATTTGGACAATAGCGATATTATAATTGATGATATTCGCGTGGTGAGCACGGCGAAAACATCAGGTATCAAAAGAATCCCCATTCCAAAATCTGACAAAAAACCAGTGCCAAGCAGTCAAGTGAGCTGCTATTTTGAGGAAGGATGGCTGTCAACGTCTGTTTATCATTTAGACCCATTAAAAGCAGGTCAGATCATAAATGGACCAGCATTAATCATACAGGATGTTTCAACCATTTTGATTGAACCGGCCTGTCAAGCGCAGATAACTAAATTTGGAGATGTTGAAATTCATCTTGAAGAAAAAAGAATTGACCCGATAAAACCAACAGTAAACCCGATTCAATTGGCAATTTTTAGTCATTTATTTATGTCCATTGCCGAACAGATGGGACGTACATTAGAAAAGATCGCTGTTTCCATCAATATTAAAGAACGACGCGATTTTTCCTGTGCCTTATTTGATGCAAATGGTGAACTGATTGCCAATGCACCGCATCTTCCTGTTCACTTGGGTGCCATGAGTGAAGCGGTGAAAGCGCAAATTCGCATTCACAAAGGATCTATTGAAAAGGGGGATGTTTTATTATCCAATCATCCAAAAGCAGGTGGTAGTCATCTGCCAGATATCACTGTGATTACACCGGTATTTTATCAAGAGAACATCATCTTTTGGACGGCTTCCAGAGGACATCACGCAGATATTGGTGGCATATCTCCAGGCTCAATGCCGCCAAATTCTAACTGTCTTGAAGAAGAAGGCATTTGTATTGAATCTTTTAAGATTGTCAAAAAAGGAATTTTTCAAGAAAAGGATATTTTGGCTCATCTTTTGGCGCCAGAAAAAAGAATGAGCGCACCTGGAAATAAAAAGATCAGAGGTTGCAGAAAGCCATCGGATAATATCTCTGACTTAAAGGCTCAAATTGCGGCAAACCAAAAAGGAATTGATCTTGTTCTGAAAATGATTCATACATACAGTCTTGAAACTGTATTGGCGTATATGGGGCATGTACGTCAACATGCAGAACAGGCTGTACGTCATTGTTTGATACAACTCTCTGATATAAAAGGTCTGAAAGAACAAGATAAGATTCAAGCCATTGATTATTTGGATGATGGTAGCGCAATAAAATTGACGATCAGCATTGACAGAAAAAGCGGATGTGCCACATTTGATTTTACAGGAACAGGAAAGGCTTTAAAAGGAAATTTGAATGCGCCCATTGCAGTGACAAAATCAGCAATCCTATATAGCTTGCGATGCCTTATAGAAAAAGACCTTCCCCTTAATGATGGTTGCCTAATTCCAATAAAAATACATATTCCGCCAGGATCTTTCCTTAATCCACCTGATAATGCGGCAGTTGTGGGAGGCAATGTGTTAACATCTCAACGTATTGTGGATGTTATTCTGAAAGCCTTTGGTATCGCGGCTGCTTCCCAGGGATGTATGAATAATTTTACATTTGGAAACGATCATTTTGGTTATTATGAAACAATCGGCGGAGGTGCTGGTGCAGGACCTGGCTGGCATGGTCAATCCGGCGTTCATACGCATATGACAAATACACGAATTACAGACCCGGAAATACTGGAACGACAATATCCTGTCATGCTAAGGGCATTTTCTCTTAGAAAAGGATCTGGCGGAAAAGGCCAATATAAGGGCGGTGATGGTTTGATTCGAGATATTGAATTTTTAGCGCCTTTATCCATTGCTGTACTTTCTGAACGTCGCGTATATCCACCTTATGGCCTTAATGGTGGAGAAAATGGGATGCCAGGCAAGAATGAATTTATTGATAAATATGGCAATATCATCCATCTCGGTGGAAAAATCAAAAGAAAGGTCATGCCAGGAGATCGCATCCGAATCCTTACACCGGGCGGTGGGGGCTTTGTTGATAAAAAATAATAAAAATAATGGATATTCAAGCAGACTTACAAACCGAAGAGCACTTTCATTGCGTGATCATTTCACTGAAATAATGATAGTCTCCCAATCGCATGACAATGGCCAATGGCCAAACGATGATTTGGGCTTAAATTCTCAATATAAATCATTGATTTTACGTAAATTTGGGGCCTGACCAATCATCATAGAATAGGTCTTTTTTTATATATCGTTGTATGATATGATTCATTAAATACACGAATAACAAAGTCATTTCGTTATTGTATTTCATTCTCGAACAAAGCTCATAGAGTTCGGGGCAAAAACCAATTGTTTTTTTAATATAAAATTAGTGTGCTATGTATATGGGCTTATTTAAATACTAATTTTATTTAGTTACCAAAACGATGTTACTGATAAATTTTGGAGTTTACAAAGGGAGACTGTAAAACAGGTTGGAATAATTCTCGTTGGGTTCTTGAAGCAGAAGAAGTTTATAAATATAATACTAATAAGTAATGTTAATTTATAGTGCAAAGTCTACGTTTTTAATAACGTTTGGCAAAATGGCTGCCATTATGTTGCGCGTTTTTTTACACACTCTTATATTTTCCTAAAAATTTTTTTATAAAAAATAGGTATTAATAGGTATTAATATGACTAAAACATTAGCTAATTTAATAAATAAAATGACGCTTCAAGAGCGAAAAGAAGTTGAAACCTTTGCAGCTTTTATCATATCACGGCGTAATTTTGACAAAGATTATTTAGTAACTAATGATGTGCCGGTGAATGAGCTAATTGAAGTCATATCTGATTCAGGAAGTTTTAATTGGTTAAACAATGAAGAAGAGGATATTTATTCATTAAATGATGGAGAAGAGGTGCAATGGGCAATATAAAAAGAGGTAGCATCGTATTGATTAGATACCCTTTTACAGATTTATCAGGCAATAAAGTCAGGCCAGCAGCTATTTTAACACCAGATATTCACATTTCAAAAATGGATGATATTTTGTGTCTATTCAAATCTTCAGTTATTCCAGATAAGAAATATTTATTGCCATCTGATTATATTCTAGACGAAAAACATTCGTCATTTCGTGATAGCGGTTTAAAATGCGCTTCTGTTTTCAGGTGCCACAAAATAGCTTTGCTTATTAAGTCGCTTGTTATTAAGCATTTAGGCCAATTAGATAATTGTATCATGAGTGATATTAGCACTCATCTCTGTATTGCATTAGGAATATCTAAAGAATAAGTAAGAAAGACCAGCTATAATCATCAATTTTACAGTTAATATGCAAATTTTTAAAATAAATTCAAAGGGTTTTGTGATGATATTTATATCAAAGGTTTATTGCAAGAAACCCTTGGCAACACTACATAATGTTCAAGGTTGTTGAAATTTCTATCTTGCATAAAACACTTGAGTATGTATATGCTCTTTTAGTAGCGAAAAATTTGAAAAAAAAGAGTACAGAGAACAGTTTAAATATATGAAATAACAAAGAAATTAAAAATACAATATCTGTGTGAACCAGACTACAAAAAGCGGCGCGTTTTTACCTTCTTTGTAAAAACGTGTTTATAGAGCGTAATTACATCTTTTGTTTTTCCTTTTTGCTTTTTGTAGCAGGTTACACTTGTTCATTATATTATGAATTTGTATTAAGGAGAAAAAAAATGAAAAGAATTATATACATTCAACTAATTATTATCTTATTTTTATCAACAGCACATGCAGAAATACCAGGTGAAGAAACAGCCGCCCTGGATAATCTATACCAATATACGAATGGCGATAATTGGCTTCAGAAGGATCAATGGAATGAAAGTGATTCCTGTAATCGTTTTGGTGTAATTTGCAATAATGATGAAACCCATGTGGTTGGAATTCAATTGTTTGGCAATAATTTGCAAGGAAGTATACCTGAAAGCCTGAAAAATCTCACACAACTCCAAACACTGGTTTTGGCAAGCAATCTTCTTTCAGGCGGCATACCATCAGCAATTGCCAGTCTTGATCAGCTTACATACCTTGATTTATCAGGAAATCGTCTTTCTGGAAATATTCCAGCCAATATTTGGCAGATAGCCGGGCTGACAAATATAAATCTGTCTGACAATTTATTGGCCGGAGAAATTCAGATGAATTGTACTGAAAAAAGTTTTTTACAAGTTTTGAATATCAGTAAAAACAATTTTTCTGGGAGCATTCCAGGCTGTATTTGCCAAATGACAAATTTATTAACATTACATTTATCGGACAATCAGTTTTCTGGTGAAATTCCATCGTGTTTGTCCCAACTTAATAAATTGAACAACTTATATTTGGAACGTAATCAGCTTGAAGGTGAAATTCCAGCCGGCATTGGAGAATTAAGTTCCCTTCAATACTTACGTTTGAATTATAACAAACTTTCAGGAAAAATACCGGATCAATTGGGCTATCTAGACCAGTTGTTACGAATGGATTTGAGTTATAACCGCCTGACAGGTTCTATTCCAAAAGAACTGGGTAATCTTTTGCAGCTTGAACGTCTTTACTTAAATGACAATGCTTTTTCAGGCACCCTGCCAGCCCGATTAAGTCAATGTTCAAAATTGGAAGTTTTGTTTGTTTCATCAAACAAATTTCAAGGTCCAATTCCTGATGAATATTTATCCTTGACCGCTTTAAAGGATAATAATTGTGAATTTCGATGGAATGCACTCTGGACAAAAAACGCATCTCTTAAAGCGTTTATTGATAAAAAACAAAACGCAGATTGGATACATACGCAAACCCTTGCGCCTGTTTCACTACATGCTGAAAAAGCATCGGAAACATCTGTATTGCTATCCTGGGAACCTTCAATATCGGACAGCGAAAATGGATCATATGAAATTTATTATTCGCATCAACCCAGCGGGCAGTTTCATTTATTTGAGACTGTAGAGGATCTTAAAACACAGTCAGTAACACTAAATAATATCGAAACAAGCGTGGCATATTATTTTAAAATGAAAACCATTTCATTGCCGCATATCAACAATGACAATCGTGTTGATAGTAATTTTAGCGCAATGATTCCCATTAGCATTTTATCCAACTTTCCACAAAATGAACGTGATGCTTTGATTGCTTTTTATGATGCAACTAATGGCTTAAACTGGATCAATCAGACAGGCTGGATGGGTACTGCCGGGTCAGAATGCAGTTGGTTTGGAATTGTCTGTAACTCAGATAAAAATCACGTCATTCAAATACACCTGGCCAATAATGATTTGCGAAACGAATTGCCCAACGCTATTCAAAATCTTGCGGCCCTTGAACTTTTGGATTTGCACGATAATCAATTAAATGGACGTATACCGGATATTATGGGGAGTTTGACACATTTGACACATCTGGATTTATCAACCAATGATTTCTCAGGCAATATTCCAAAAAGTATTGGTCAATTAAAAAATCTTGAAAGCCTTATACTGTATGACAATCAGTTATCAGGTAGCATTCCAACAGATTTAGGACTTGCGACATCATTGAAGCGATTGTATCTGGAAAAGAACCATTTAACAGGCACTTTGCCTAAAGAATTAGGATCCATCAGCAATCTTGAAAAAATACGTGTTCACAGTAATCAGCTTATGGGGCGGATTCCTGATGAACTCTTTCAATTGAAATCACTTCAAAATGGTAAAAGTGATTTTCGATGGAATGGATTATATTCGGATAACCAATCACTCATTGAATTTTTGAATGCTTGTCAACGCGAGAATGAAGACTGGACAAAAACCCAAAATGTTCCGCCAACAGACCTCAGAGGCGGAAATGCATTGGCTGAAGGTATGGAATTGCTGTGGTCACCGATCGCATATAGTGTTGACCCGGGAGCTTATGATATTTATCAATCAACATCAATTAATGGGCCTTTTAATTTATATCATTCAACATCAGATAAGTCAGTTTCCAGAATATTATTGACAGATCTCATACAAAATCAGCCATATTATTTTCGAATTCGTACATCGACCCACGCACATGCCAACAATAGCAATATTTTGGAGAGTTCGTTTTCACCAATCATAACTGTTACCTATACACTTCATCTGCCCTGGATATCAGAGATACCAAACCAGACAATGCAGCAAGATACAACGCTAAATATCCCCTTTTCCATTGATGATGAAATCGTATCTGCCGATCAATTGGAACTTGAAGTGCAATCATCAAATACAGGACTGATTCCATTAGAAAATATAACCATCAGTGGGGCTGGAAAGAATCGCCTGCTACATATGGAATCTGTTCTGAATCATGTGGGAGAAACTGAAATAACATTGATTGTAAAAAAAGAGATATTACAATCTCAAACAGTATTTATCATTACTGTTTTACCAAATGAAAATCCGCCACCGCAACCGACAGGACTTCATGTCGTAAAAAGTTCTGGTTATGTTCAATTGGCATGGGATATTATTGAAAATCCTTATGGGGTGAAGTATAATGTTTATCGAAGTACCCATTATAATGGTTCATTTGAGTGTATACATGTCTTGCCAGTGGATATGCATCGCATTCTGGCACAGGATTACTTTATTGATCCAAACGTATCCAATGATCAGGTATATGTATATAAAATCAAAGCCGTGTTAAATGATATTGAAAGTGATTTTTCGAATGCAATTGAAGTAAAACCTGATAATGTAATCCATGTGAAAGGCGATATCAATGGAGATATGGTTGCAGATATTCAGGATCTGGTGCTTATTTTGCAAATTGTGTCTGATGTCAAATCAGAGAACTATCTTGTTGTATATATGAATGCTATGGCGGCTGTGGGGTTGGATGATGCAATTCGTTTAATCAGAGTTTTAGGAAATCCTTAAACTGGATATTCAAGTTTTTTTATCATCAAGTATGAATACAAGTTCCAGTTGTTTTTCAAAAAAAAACGAGCGCATCAAGTAATGATCAACTTAATGATATCAATGGGAAAAATAAACAAAAACAAATAGAATCTGGCATTTCTATTTAATACAAAATTCAACTTTATTAATTTAAAGAACATCAAACATGAACATTTTAATTACAAATGATGATGGAATTCGCGCACCTGGATTAAAATCGCTATTCCAGGCATTAACCAAAAAGCATCACGTTACAGTTGTCGCACCTGATCGCGAGAAAAGTGCTACAAGTCATCGATTAACTATACATGATCCATTGAGGGCCTTTCCATTTGATGATGGTATACAAGGCTTTGCTGTTAATGGTACGCCAGTTGATTGTATCAAGTTGGGAGTATCACAATTGCTCTCTAAAAAACCAGATTGGGTCATATCTGGAATAAACCCGGGGGCAAATACTGGATTTAATGTATTTTATTCAGGAACTGTCGCTGCCGCACGTGAAGCAGCATCCATGTGGATTCCATCAATGGCAGTATCTATTGCCATGGGATCCACCTTAGATTATGAAGGAGCTGCCGAATCTGTTTGCGATTTAATCCATCGATTTTCCAGAAAAATATTACCTGTCGGAACATTATTAAATGTCAATTTTCCATCATGTCCGGTTCTTGAATCAAAGGGTTTTCTGTTTGTTAATCAGGCAATCTATCATTTGTATGAAAAATATGAAAAACGAAAAGATCCCAGACAGGTAGATTATTATTGGATAGGTGATGAAAAATTTCCGATTGTAAAAGAATGTACAACTGATTTTGGTGCTATAGAAAATAAGTACATTGCTATTTCACCACTCACAGTTGACACAACAGACTATGATTTTTTAAATCAAATAAAACACTGGGATTTGGACAATTGAAAACACGATTTATTGATTCACTTGTTGATGGTCAGGCCATTCAGGACATTTTTATTGTAACAGAAAAAACAATATCTCATAAAAAAGATGGTGAACCTTTTATTCAGGCACGTTTTACAGATCGAACAGGGAGTATGCGGGGTGTGATATGGGATAATGTTGAAAAGGTGTCAACGCACTTTGATCATGGTGATTATGTTAAAATTCAAGCACGTGTAACCACCTATCGACAAACGCTCCAGCTCACTGTATCTTCTGTCCAAAAACTAATGATAGAACATGTTGATCCAGGAGATTTTATCCCCACCACAAATCGAGATACATCCCAAATGCTTCAACAATTGCAAACACAAGCACAAAGCATTGAAAATCCTGATTTAAAATTAATTCTTCAAAAGTTTTGGGAAGACGCTACATTTATTAAAAAATTTTGTATCGCACCAGCAGCAAAAAAAATGCACCATGCATATCTTGGGGGCCTTCTGGAACATACCCTGTCTGTTTCCATTTTAGTCGATCGCCTGATCAAATGCCATTATCGGGGGATTGACAGAGATTTGTTGCTCACAGGTGCGATTTTACATGATATTGGCAAGATATACGAATTTGAATATACCACCATGATAGATTATTCTACTGAAGGTCGTTTATTAAACCATATTGTCATTGGTGTGCGTATGCTGGATGAAAAAATTGCATCTATCCCCAATTTTCCTGAAAACACTGCACAATTGTTACGTCATCTGGTAATTAGCCATCATGGTGTTCGAGAATATGGCTCTCCAGAAACTCCCAAAACGCTAGAGGCTGTCATTCTTCACTATCTGGATGATCTGGATTCAAAAATAATGGGTATTCGAGATTATTTAGAAAAATCAGAAGATTCCGAACAATGGACACCATTTTTCTATCCCATGGAACGACCTTTTTTTAAAGGAAACACATTATGTTAATCACATTTGAAGGGATTGAAGGCTCTGGAAAAAGTACTCAGGCAAAGCGAGTAAAAGAATGGTTACAAATAAAAAACATTCCTTGCATGTTAACACGTGAACCAGGAGGAACAGAAATTGGAAAACAAATTCGACGTTTGTTGTTAGATCCAATGCATACTGTTATGTGTCCCATGACAGAGCTTTTGCTTTACATGGCGGATCGCGCACAACATCTTTCAGAATTGATTATTCCTGAAATGAAACAAGGAAAAATGATACTTTGTGATCGTTTCTACGATGCTACAACTGTCTATCAAGGCATTGCGCGGCAAATTGATATGAAAACCATTGTAAATCTTCACCATATCGTATTAAATGATCTAAAACCATCAAAAACACTATTATTTGACTTACCTGTTGAACAAGGTCTTTCGCGCGCGTGGTCACGCATTCATGCAAATCAATCTGAACAAAAAGAAAATCGCTTTGAAAAAGAGTCTATCCATTTCCATGAAAAAGTCCGCACTGGCTATCTTGATTTGGCAAAAAATTCGCCAGATCGGTTTGTTATCGTTGATGCTGGTCAATCTGAATTGCAAGTTTTTGAAGATATTGTTTCAATTTTTAATCAATTAATTTTACAGTGATGCTATTCTCTGTTGCTCATTTGCAGTCTGTTAAAATTTTAGAAAATATATCAGGCGCAAACATCCATCCGCACTTTTTAAATGCGCCCCATTGAAACAATAATCCAACGATATATCCTGATATCAGTCACTTACAAACAAAAATAGCGTATCAATGTATGCCGGATCTTCCTTTTCAATGGTTTCAATGATTGATTTATGCATCCTTTTTTTATGCTCGCCAAAAATGCCACGCTTTTTTTGTAAAGTCTTGGCAAATGCAATGGAAGTGTCCATTAATGACTCTGTATTCTCGCACGCCTTTTCAATGACATGATGGGTTTCAAGCTCACTTGCAGAGGCACGTTTTCCTGTAAGTTTCAGTTCATTAAATTTGTAATATGGCATTGCTTTTTTTACAAATGCAATCATTCCAGGTAAAAAAGGAATACCCAAATCAACCTCAGGAAAGCAAAAGTAACCTCGATCTGAGCGCATAAACCTGAAATCACACGCACAAGATAAAATGGCCCCATTGCCAAATGCATGACCATTGATTGCTGCAATTACTGGCACAGGTGCCAATAATAATTTTTTGAAGACAGTATTCATACCATACATGAATGCCTTGATCTTTTCATGATTATCGGTCTGCATTTGCTCTTGAACCCACATGACATCAACACCAATAGACCAGATTTTGGGGTCACCTGATGTCAAAACGATAGATAAAACATCTTGATCTGAAAGAACTTCGTCAATTGCTGTACTCAGCTTATTTGCAAAATCAAGATTATGCTTATTGTCTCCTTCATTCATACTGATGATGGCGACTGATTCTTCTTTTTTCCATTCTATTCCAGACATATAAAAACCTCCTAAAAAAATAACGATTATGATCGTCCAACTTTGGATCTTCCTGGCGTAATTATTGCTCTGAAAGGGCAAATATATAAGCCCATAGCCAACAGGCTAACGCAAATATTGTTTTTACAACAGTCTGTGTAGGGGCGAACATAAGGTTCGCACAGGTTCGCCCGACTTTTATGCTTCCCCTTTCAGGGCAATATATGCCATGAAAAATCTGAGTTGGATGATCATAATACAATACACCAACCCTTCATTTATTTGCAACACTAAAATATTGAATTGAATTGGTGTGGATTGCTCATCACCCAAACATTTGAACCTGATTTCTCCCATTCTCTTTAGACTGGTACAATGCCTCATCAGCTTTTTGAATTACCTGATCCATATTGTCTCCATGATCTGGAAAATAAGCAGCCCCCAGAGATGCTGTGACGTCCAATAATTTTTCCTCATAAGGAACTTTAATATCATTCATAATTCCTTTTCGGACAGATTCGGCTGTTTCAAATAATTTATCAGGGCTGAGATCGGGACACATTATTAGAAATTCTTCCCCGCCATAACGACATGGCTGTAAAGTACTTTTTGTTCTTTCTTGTAAATACTCACCCAGATGTATTAAAACAGCATCACCAGTATCATGTCCATATGTATCATTAAAAGATTTGAAATGATCAATATCAACCATAACAATTCCCAAATATTTTTTGCTTTGCTTTGCTTTTTCATGTGCGGATTTTAACAGGTATTGCATATGTCTCCGATTGAATAATCCAGTGAGTGGATCATGTCTGGATTCATATTCCAATGCTTCACGTAGTTTTAGATTCGCCAATGCCAGTGCGTAATGTCCAATCATACGACAAATAAGCATTCTTCGTGATTCAAGCCGTCGTGTAAATGTATCATCAAATATTTGCGGCGCTGCTGTTCCAAACTGAAAATGTAATACTCCCATATCTCCGGACTGATCTTTTAATGGAATACATATATAAATATGATCATTTACCGGGCCGCAGGATTGACATCGTGGTGTTGATACAACATCTTCAACAAAAAGTAATGTTTTTGATTGAAGGCAGGGACAAGCATCTTTTATCAAAGATTCTGCTGCAGGCATAGCTGCTCCCCATGACGTTGCGATGTTCATTGTGTTTTTATCGCCAATCCATAATATTCCGATATCCCCTGGAAATAATTTTTGAGCAAAGGATTTCAAAACAAGATAGCTTTCTTCATCTGTATGGCATCCATGAAGTTCATCGCTAAATTGATTCAAAAGCATCATTTCACGAGATCGTGCTTCAAGGTCTTGCACTGCTGATGAGAGCTGATGCACTGTTAAATTCAAATCAGTCGCACGATTTTGAACTGTTTTTTCTTGCGTATGGAAAAAATGGGCATTCTTGATTGCGATAGCAGCCTGTGAAGCAATAATCTGTATGCGTTTCATGCGATCTGCTGTGAACAATCCTGTGAGTCTTTTATTTTCAAGATACAACAGGCCCGCCAGGTTGTCATTATATGAAACTGGAACACACAATAAAGAGCGTGGTGAATTTTCTCGAATATAAATATCGTATTGATATTCACCTTGCTTGCCGGCATCCCATAGACAAACAGGCTCATTGGATTGAATGACCTTCTGAGCAATGGGAAGGCAAATATGTTGGCTGTTCTCCAATGGTTCTGATACCATTAAACCTGTTTCCTGGGTTTCCATATTCAAATGCGTTTCGACAAACCAGGACTGTTTCTTTTTCAGCACCAGGCACCCCTTATGCGCACCTGAATACCTGAGCGTTGTCTGAATAATATTTTCCAACAATGATTCAATTTTCAGCTCAACACAAAAGGATTGAGAAACCTGCCAGATATCCTCATTATCCATATGCGACAGTGAGGATACCTGTTTTAACTGAGCATTTTTCTGTGTTGGCCATACAGATGTCAGCTGCGTTTCATCAGATTTTACAATTTTTTCTACTCTAGCATATTCGGTGACTTTTCGATCAGCACCCCATTTGGTATATGCCTGATAGGCATCCATAATATAGGATCTGGCCAGTTTATCTTTTTCTTTTTTTGTGTAATAGGCACCTGCAAGTTCATTGGCAAGGGCTTCTTCATGATAAAATTGATTGGTCTGTGCAAGAGCAATTGCCTTATCATAATAATCCGAAATATCTCTTTTTATATTCAAGTGATACGTTTCTTCAGCCAGAACCAGATAATAGCGATGACTTGCATTTTCTGGGCACTTTTCAGACCATTTTTTTAGTTGCTGAACATGATATTTGATTTTTTTTCGCCATGATTTTTGCTCTTCTTTTTCAACAGATTTGAAAGCACCTGTATATGCCAATGCAACATAGTAATTAACAACCTGCATCATTGGTGTTCCCAATGCAACATCCATCAAACTTTCACATTTGTGGGCTAATACAACAGATTTTTCATGGTTTCGAAACCAGACGCTCAGCATTAATTTAATCAAATACAACACAAACAATCTGTGTGTATCTTTGTTTAATGTCATTGATTCAATGGCTTGTTTTTCATTAAATGACTGGCCAATTAAAATATGTGGCGGAGTAATTCCAGATATAAGGTTATGAATTGTTTGACGATACATGGCATGGATATCATTTTTTTCAAAAATCTCCTTTGATTGAAGACGAATTTCATGCAAATCCGAAAGAATATGTTTCAGACGTTTACCACATGACAAAGACAGAAAAAGATAGTATTCAGTCGCTTGTAATGCGCGTGTAGGGTATCCACGCATAAGGCATCGGGTGATTTCCTCTTTAATTTGAATCAAATGATGATGAAAAGATTTGTTTCGATGCGCAATATACCAGATATCAACTAGACGTGTTTCAGTTTGCAGGTCGGTGTCAATGAGTCGATCAACAATTGCCTGGCTCATGTGCGCCCAATGCATGGCAATACTTTCAAACCCATGACAATTAATCAAAAATCGTGCAAACATGATCCACAGATATGCGGCATCAGCAGTAATCCCTTTTTTTATCATTCTATGAATGGCCGATGCAATCATCGTTGTTGATGCTTTTGGATCTGACTGATGCGCACTTCGAATAAATATGACCATCATATGAATAACCAGTTTATGTTTCAAATCTTTATCTGATATTTGTTGTTCTGAATTCTTTTTTTGAAATTGGCGGTATTTCAATCCAGTGATGAAAACTGTCCATTGTCGATAAAATGCCCTTTTTTTTAGTTGAAATCCAACAACTGATAAACCTTTTTTTACAGTTTCATATACTTTTTCATGCTGATTCTGTCTGAAATATATACTGGCAAGACAGTCGTAAAACTTTAGTTTTTCAATATCTGAAACAGTATTTTTTGAAAGTTGTTCTATTATCAAGGGAATTTCATTATCAAGAGATGCATAATTGGCTGTGATCATGGCATTGAGATAGAGATCAAAGAGAAGTTGATGATGATTGTCCCAGTCTGTTTCTGTAAAAATTGATATTCCTGAATCAAAAAAATGATAGGCTGAGAAAAACAAACCAGACATCAATGCACGTTCTCCAGCAGAAATGTAAGTTCTTGCCTGGTCAATTTTTAGATCAGTTTCTTTATTTGTTTGATTGATATGACCTGCAACAAGATACAATAACTCATTGACTGCTTTTTTGGATATGGACAAAGCCATGTGATGATTAATTTTTTTATGTATCTTTTCTTGTTTGTTTTTTGAAAGATTAAAATATAACAACTCCTGAATCCATGTACTTGAAAACATCCATTCATCATCATTTAACTTTGAAACATACAGATTACCAGACGAAAAAGCCGGTGCAATGAGGCCAGATTTAAAAGCCTTTAGAATGATTCGTTCCATTTCCAATAAAGCCAATCCGGAAATTTGACATGCAAGGGTTATGGACCATTTGGGTCCAATACACGATAAGGTCTCAAGTATTTCTCTTTCTAGTTCATTCAGATGATGAAAAATTGAATGCCAATAGGCTGGCAGTAAATCTGTTTGCGAAAAGCTAATACAAAAAGTATTATCCTTAATCATTATTTTTTTTTGCATGAACAAGTAATCAAGTACCATACGAACAGCACGTGGATTTCCATTTGTTTTTTCATAAATGATTGCGGACAAATTTTCCGACTGCTCTTTTGAGCATTGATAGATATCCAAAATATATTGATTCACTGCTGATTTGGATAAATGGCAAGATTCAATGGCATATACATTGACTCCTTGTGCCTGACAATTTGTAATCAAAGTGTTCAATGCATCTGTCTGTTCTGGATGGCATGTCGCAACCACAAAAAATGATTGCTGGTTATCAGTCAATAACGATTCCAATATTTTTAACGACTCGTCATCTGCCCATTGCAGGTTTTCCAGACATAAAATCATGGGTTGAAATTTTTGACCCAGCATATGAAACAAGGCCAAAAGAAATGGTTTGGCTTCTATGATTTGTGATGATGAATGTGTTGATGGAAAAAATTGATTTGTTAAAAGTTGAAGTTCAGGAATCAATTCAAGTAAAAAAGCCGGACAATTTAAACCTTTATAAATTAATTGCTTGATTTGATTCTCAAGTTCGTTAGGAAAATTTGTATCCATCATTTTTAACAGCTTCGACAAGATTCGGGCAATGATCCCTATGGGAAAATCTGGCGTACAGTAAGCATTGTCGCAAACCCAAAATCCATTCTGATCAAAAACGTGAGGAATTAATGTTTTACAGATGGCTGATTTTCCAGTACCTGTTTCGCCTGAAACAATCAGTATGGTTGAAATGCCATCATCAAAATTCTGTTGAGAAAAACTGTTATAAATTACATGAATTCTTTCTATTTCTTTTTTTCGTTCGTAGAGGTTATGATTCATGTGAATTTCTGGGGGCAATGGTTTGGATGAATCAAAATCTGTAATAAAAGACTTGTCTGTAAGAAATTTGTACAGGTCGCTTTTTATATGACTTGCAGAGGTATAACGATCTGATGGTTTTTTTGCCAGGAGTTTCATTAGAATTTTAGAGACCGGTTCTGGAACATGTTGCGCAACAGGCACATAAGGGTCATAGCCTTCATGGGGTGGAACTGGCTGGCTCATGATATGGGATTGAATCTGACGTAATGGATTCTTTTCTCGAAATACTGGAGAATTGGTAAATAATTCATAAAAAATACATCCCAATGCATACAAATCTATGCGCTCATCCATGACATCATTGGTAAAACCAGTCAGTTCGGGTGGAATAATTTCAGGATTAAAATTTACAAAAGGTGGCCTTAAAAGGGTATGACCATTCAATTTGATAGCAGATTGCCAGTCTATCAGAAAAATCTTGCAAGCATTGGAGTCATATAGGATATGATCTAGCGATAGATTCATATGAACCCAATTTTTTGAATGAATTTGTGATAATGCATCTGTTGTAAGATATAGCAAACGCAGGATTTCATCTGTTTGAAATAGTTTGGAACGAATCGTCTGATTTAATGAAATACAACCTGTATCAGGATAGACAGTTATCAGTGCTTCAGATGTATCCAAAAAATCAATAGGATGAATAACACAATCCGATTGAATTTCTTCTGAAATCTGGTAATCTTTTATAAAACTGACTCGTTTGACAGGTGTCAGATGATCACGTTTGGCGCATTTGAGAACGACTGATGTATTCTTTTGTATATCGGTCGCCTTTTGAACAATTATTTGTTCACTTTCGTACAAGACTTCATCAATGGAAAAGCCTGTGAGATTGATCATTTTATTTTCCTCCATATAAACGCATCTAAAAAGGCTTCTATTTATATAGACACGAAAATTTGAAAAATCTTACAGAAAAAAATGAAACAACGATCATTTTTTTTTTAAATTTAGATTACACGTAAGATTCGATTTCTAAAAGATATCTTAAGGAACTTTTGGTTACACTCAAAATTTTATATTATGAATAAGGAATTGTTGTATGTAAAGGTTCGGAGAATAGGTTCAATGAACATAAATTACAAAAACCGAAATTCAACCAATGTGCGAAACTCAAGGTTGCCTGCTTACAAACTGAAAATCAAACATGATTTCGGAAAAGTGTTAACTACTTTTCAAAGAATATGAAGAATGTCCTATTTTTGATACCAAAAAATTTATAATCGGAGTAAAATATGCATTTTTTGTAATAAAAACATTGTAATATTAATAGGTTGAATTAATATAATCTCATATGCACAAAATTTACTTTGACAAGATCACATAAATATGAAAAATATCACGTTTAAATAAATGAAAACCCAGTTCAATCACTGACTTTTTAGACGGATTATTTATGGAGCAACCTTTTTCATCCAATGGTGTAACGAAAACAGAAAATCAGGGACAGCTAACCCTTGATTTTGAGGATATTCAATTTTTAAGACAATTATTTGGTGAAAATAATATTCATCTGAATATCATCGCACAACGTCTTGACGTGAAGATTAATCACCGAGGAAATGAATTGATTATTCGTGGCGAGTCAGTTATGAATCAACTGGCTGCCAACATTATCATTCAATTGCATGGTCTGATACAACAAAAATATCCTGTTTATAAACAAGATGTTGAATATGCTATTCGTATTTTGAGCCAGGATAATTCAGCCAACCTGAAACAATTTTTTTTAGAATCTGTTTGTATCACCACAAAAAAATCGCCGGTAACGCCACGCTCAAAGAATCAAAAAGATTATATTGAAGCAATTAAATCATATGATATCGTATTTGGCATTGGCCCTGCCGGTACTGGAAAAACTTATTTGGCAATGGCTATGGCTGTTTCAGCCCTGTGTAAAAACGATATTCAACGCATTGTTCTCACGCGACCGGCTGTTGAGGCGGGGGAATCTCTTGGTTTTTTACCAGGCGATCTTGCTGAAAAAGTCAACCCATATCTTCGTCCTCTCTATGATGCACTTCACGATATGATGCCTTTTGAAAAGGCATCTGACTTGATGCACAAAGGGGCTATTGAAGTCGCACCGCTGGCATTTATGCGCGGGCGAACACTCAACAATTCTTTTGTTATACTCGATGAAGCACAAAATACGACATCTGAACAAATGAAAATGTTCTTGACACGTTTGGGATATAATACAAAAGCTGTTATTACAGGAGATATTACACAAATTGATCTGCCAGGCAATAAATCATGCGGATTAATTGAAGCATCAACGCTCCTGCAACAAATAAAAGGTATTCGTTTTGTATCTTTTACTAAACATGATGTCATCCGACATAAACTCGTTTCAGATATAATTGAGGCATACGAAAAACAATGCGACTTGTAAAAAAAACATCCAAAACAAACTTTTTTAGCTCTCAGTATCCGCGATGGATACTCTTATTTACACTAACGTTTGTTTTGACATTGTTATTATACCCCAATCTTATTGTAACAAAGCATATTTACGCATTGGGTGATGTGGCAGAACGAAATATTAAAGCACCTACTGATTTATTAATTGAAGACAAGGAAGCGACAAAAAGTTCGCGCCAACAATCACTTGATGCTGTTTTAACAGTGTATGATTTTGATGATACCCTTGTTTTTAAACTAATGAAAAAAATTCAGGATGCATTTTCTGAAATGAGAAACTATCTTGATGAACTTGAAAATCAAATCAGAACACAAAAAGAAAAAGCAAATTCTGAATCTCAGTCCAATACGCAAACAACAGATGCGAATTCCCATTCCCAAACTAGCAATATTAACTCAACATCTCAGCCAAATTCACAAACCAGGGTTGAAGATGTTCCCATATCTGAAAATCCAGACTTCTTAAAAGCTATTCAAGAAAAAAAAGGGGCGTTTTTGGATAAACTCGGTGTTCAGATTACCGATGCCAATTATCTGACACTTGTTAACAAACGCTTTTCTAAAGAGGTTCAGGATTTAACCAATCAAATATTAAGGGCGCTGCTAATTAATGGGGTTGTATCAAATAAGGCTTTATTGTTAAAAGAAGCAGAAGAAGGCATCATTGTTAAGAATATTGCATCACAAAAAGAACAGATGGTAAAGGATATCAAACGATTTTATGGTGTAGACCAGGCCAAAGCAATGGTATGGATTATTGGTCAACCATTGCTTAAAGATCTTGATTATGAAATTATCACACTTATTGTCGATCTGGTTCAATCTTTAATACAGCCAAATGTTACCATTAACAAACGTGAAACAGAGGCCCGAAAAGACCAGGCATGGTCCTCAATCAACCCCATTCTTTTTCAGGTTAAAGCTGGCGAAATGCTTTTACGTGAAGGCGAACGTATTAACAAACAGCAACTGCTCAAACTTGATGCGCTCAATAAAATGGAAAATCAGGGGAAAACCCTTGCCAAAAGTTTTGGGCTGGCAATCATCATGTTTATTTTGTTGATTGCGTTTCACATTATTAATTTTGGGCAATCACCTTATATTTCATTAAATTACAATAAGAATTTATTGTTCATGTCTCTTATTCTTCTTTTATTTGTCTTTATCACAGAAATCTCTGTTGCATTTGCCAAATCATTCACACAAAATGGGGTAACACCACTATCTTTGTCATCAATGGTCCTTGGAATTCCGGTAGCTGCAGGGTCAATGACAATCTGCTTGTTCATGGGATTACGTGCTGCATTCCCATTTGCTTTGATTACATCTGTTTGCGCTTCGATTCTTTTTGAGAATAATCTGACTTACTTTATCTTTTTTTTTATTAATAGTGCCATGGGTGCATATTGGCTTCGTTATTGTCGTGAAAGAAATGTATTTATTAAAGCAGGTGCAAAAATCGGATTGCTAAATATTATTGTGGCTACTGCGATGCGTGCTTACAGTTCTGAACTATTTTTAAGTAAACTATTGGTTGATTGGATTTTTGGGTATATCGGCGGGTTGAGTGCCGGTATTGTGACAGCTGGTATTACACCAATGATGGAAATTACTTTTGCATATACAACAGATATCAAACTCCTGGAACTGGCAAATCTGGATAAGCCATTGCTTCACCGGCTGATGCTTGAAGCGCCTGGTACGTATCATCATTCAGTTATCGTAGGAAGTATGGTTGAAGCGGCTGCATCTGAAATTGGTGCCAACCCTCTTCTTGCAAAGGTTTGTGGCTACTATCATGATATTGGAAAAATAAAAAATCCACTGTATTTTATTGAAAACCAGCAAAGAGGTGTCAATCGTCACAATAAACTGGCACCATCCATGTCAAGTTTAATTATTATATCCCATGTCAAACATGGTGTTGAAATGGCCAAAAAGAACAAACTGGGAAAAGCCATATGTGATACAATTCAGCAACATCATGGCAGCAGTATGATTGCATTTTTTTATGAAAAAGCCAAACAACAAAAAGGCGAAAATGCGGTAAACGAAGATGATTTCAGATACCCGGGACCAAAGCCTCAAACACGTGAAGCAGGTCTGGTTATGCTGGCTGATGTTGTTGAAGCAGCATCTCGTGCACTTGAAAATCCAACACCTGCGCGTATTCAAGGATTGGTTCAACGCCTGATCAACAAAATTTTTTCAGATGGCCAATTGGATAATTGTGAACTTACCCTGAGGGATCTCCATAGAATTGCTCATAAATTCAATAAAATATTAACCGGAATTCATCACCACCGCATTGAATACTCTGAAGCTGCTGTAAAAGGAAGTCAAAAACAAAAAGCAAAAAATAAATCCAAAATGAATGGCCATAAAGCCAAAAATAATGGCGTTTCGCAAAAAACTGTCCAAACGCCTCAAACCTCATCTCCTAAGAAAGCAAAAGACAACTCAAATGGTTTAAAAAGGCTTGGACTTGAAAAATCAGAATCAACGAAAACAGGAGGCTAAGATGAAGCATCAAATTGATCCTTATAAAAAATTTGCAGAGAATATGTTTCACGCAGATTCAAAATATTTGCCAGAAATCTTATCCCTGATGATTAATGATGATCAGGCAAAACTTTTGATAACACTGCCTGGAACTGTTGAGCAGATGAGCGAAAAACTCAATCGTTCTCAAAATGATATTGCGTCTGACTTAAAAGATATGTTCAGAAAAGGGCTGGCATTCAAAAAAGTGAAAAATGATGTCACACATTGGAAAGCGCCTGCTCATATTGCGCAATTTCACGATGCCACAATTACCTGGCCTGAGGCTACGCAAAAGTTTTATGATGCCTGGCAGTCATATATGTCTGAAGAATGGCCCAAACTTGCCCCGATCCTGACGCAACTCTTACCAAGACCAGTAACCCGAGTCATACCAATTGGAGAAAGCATTGATACAGGCAAGGCAAAAATCCTGTCTCCCGAAAATGTGCGGGAAATTATTGAAACTTCAACGAAACTTGCAGTTACCAACTGTACTTGTCGATTAAGCATGCGCAATTGTGATGCACCTTTGGAAGTTTGCATTCAAGTAAATCGTGGCGCTGAGTATACCATAGAACGTGGTTCAGGTCGTGAAATATCGAAGACTGAAGCATTTGATATTATTGATAAATCCGAAAAGGCCGGTTTGGTTCATGTGACCATGAACAAAGCGGATGTGGGGGCTTTCATATGCAATTGTTGTGGATGTTGTTGCCAATCCTTTACACTGCTTATATCTGATGGTGTTGCCCTTTGCGATCCAAGCAGATATATCCCTGAGATTAATATTGAGGCATGTACTGGATGTGAATCTTGTGTGGATCGTTGCTGGTTTGATGCCATTCATTTAAATGATGATGGTCATGCCTGTGTGGATGATGAACAAAAATGTCTGGGATGTGGGCAATGTGCTATTGGATGTCCGGAAGATGCCATTAAGCTGGTTGAAAAACGTTCTGTGGATTTTATTCCAACCTAGGATGATGGATATTATTTTCTGAGATTTTATGTGTCACCGGTCATGGCTGATATATTTTGCGCTTACTTATGTTCAAGTTTTTTTGTCCTGACTTTTGAAAAACAGGTACTGCTTGTTCCCAAGCTCTGCCTGGGAACAAGCAGTACCTGTCATTTTGCTAAAAAAGTTGAACATTGAGCCTTACAAAACAATAACTATGCCAGGTAAAAAACAAAGTTGGATAATCATATAAAGTGACCTTTAAGGGCTAAAAAATATCAACTTTTTTAGAATGCGCACCTATTAAATATGAAAACCAGCAATCGCAAGGTACGAACAATGCCAAGTACAAAAAAACGAAATTCATACTTACAAAATATCAATCGCCTTGTCATTAAACTGGGCAGCAATATTCTTACAACAGATCAAGGACTGAATGTTACAGTTATTCGTCATCTTGCCATGCAAGTGCATCAATTGATTGAAAAAGGCAAACAGGTATCAATAGTTTCTTCAGGTGCAATGGCAGCAGGAATGCGAAAACTAAATCTCAAATCCAGACCAACAGAAATTCCTTTAAAACAGGCTATTGCAGCCATTGGACAGGCTGGACTCATTCAAGAATACGAAAAAGCCTTTGATTTTTTTGATCACAAAGTTGCGCAAGTATTATTAACGCGAACAGATTTATCAAATCGTACCCGATATCTAAATGCAAGAAATACCATTCGTGCTTTACTTGCCTGGAATGTCACCCCGATAATCAATGAAAACGATACTGTTGCTGTTGAAGAAATCAAATTTGGCGATAATGATCATCTATCCGCCATGATTGCGCTGATGCTCAATGCTGACTTGCTCATCAATCTTACCGATATTGAAGGTTTGTTTGACAAAAATCCCAGAACAAATAATGATGCCGCACTGATTCCAATGGTTGCATCTATCAACCGAGATATTGAAAAATGTGCATCAGGGATACCCGGTACATTAGGCACTGGTGGCATGCTGACCAAAATTAAAGCGGCACAAAAGGTCACCACTGCTGGAATACCAATGATTATTGCGAGAGCATCAATGGATGTATTAACTCAAATCCTTGATGGTCAAGACATGGGCACTTTTTTTATCCCTAAAAATCAGAAAATGAAAAATCGAAAATGCTGGATTGCTTTTTCCAAAAAGACTCGGGGGCACTTACAAATTGATGAGGGGGCGAATCACGCAATACTGAAGAAAGGCAAGAGCCTTTTACCCATTGGGGTGATTGGTGTACAGGGTAAGTTTTCCATTGGAGATGCCATTTCCATTGAAACACAATCTGGGCAGGAAATTGGTATTGGCCTGACCAATTATTCCTCAGATGATATTCAATTAATCATGCGTAAAAAAAGTCATGAAATTGAACAAATTCTCGGGGAAAAGCCCTATGATGAAATTGTTCACAGAGATAATATGGTGATTACGCGAAATAATGAATAACCGATTTTTTCGGTTGCAAATGGAGTTTAAATGAATTCACCGCAAACAAAATATTTAAAAGATTATAGACCTTCTCATTTCGATATTGAACATATCGAATTGTATTTTGATCTGCATGAAAACCATACAGACGTTCGTGCGATTATCAAAGTTGAACGTGTCAAAGATATGAATAACATGCAAAAAGCACTGCATTTGAATGGGGAAGATCTTGAATTATTATCCATTTCAATGGATGGCGCTGAATTGAGTCCAGGTGATTATAAGCTGTTGCCTGATGAATTAATTATCTACAAAGTGGGGACATCTTTTGTCTTGAATATTCAAACTCGTATTAAGCCCAAAGAAAATACGGCCTTATCGGGTTTGTATATGTCAAATAATATATTTTGTTCGCAATGTGAGGCAGAAGGATTTCGGAGAATTACCTATTTTTTAGATCGCCCGGATGTGATGTCTCTGTATACTTGCACCATTGAGGCTGACCAGGAAAAATATCCAGTATTGTTGTCCAATGGCAATTTAATTCATTCGGGTGTCTTTGATAGTGGACGTCATTGGGTCACATGGGAAGATCCATTTCCAAAGCCATCATATTTGTTCGCGATGGTTGCCGGTGATCTGGCGCATATTGAAGATACCATACATACAAAATCACAGAAGAAAGTCTCTGTTCGGATCTATTCAGAGAAAGAGAATATTGGGCGATGCGAATTTGCGATTGAATCCCTTATCAATGCAATTTTTTGGGATGAAGACAAATTCAACCTGGAATATGATTTAGATACCTATATGGTTGTAGCGATTAATGATTTCAACATGGGTGCAATGGAAAATAAAGGGCTGAATATCTTTAACGCCAAATACATTCTGGCAGATCCAGATACTGCCACAGATGATGATTATTTTAATATTGAACGTGTTATTGCGCACGAATATTTTCATAACTGGACAGGTAATCGGATCACATTGAAAAATTGGTTCCAACTTTGCTTAAAAGAGGGGCTCACAGTTTTTCGAGATCAATTATTTTCAGAAGATATGGCCGCATCCAGAGTTTTACAAAGAATCAAAGATGTTCAAACCTTACGCTTGAATCAATTTCCTGAAGATGATGGTCCCAGGGCTCATCCTGTTCGACCGGATCAGTATATTGAAATGAATAATTTTTATACAAATACAGTCTATGAAAAAGGTGCTGCTGTTATTCGGATGCTGTATCGCATATTGGGTGAAATGTTTTTTGAGGGCATGGCGTATTATTTTGAACAATATGATGGCAAGGCGATTACCATTGAGGATTTTTTATCTGTCATGGAAGATGCCTCTGAGATGAAGCTGGATCAGTTTAAATTATGGTATACCCAAGCCGGTACACCCAGAGTAAAAGTTTCGCGGGAATATATACCCGAACTTGAAACTTATTATTTAACCTTTGAGCAGACATGTCCAGACACCCCTGGCCAATTGGACAAAAAACCAATGCTGATTCCCATTGATATGGCACTGTTTGATGATGAAGGGGATTATGTTCAGCTTCAGCTTGATGACGAAGATGACGTTTCTGAAACACGCATTCTACAATTAACTGAAGTGGAACAAACCTTTGAATTTGTTAATATCTCTCAAGAACCTGTGCCTTCATTGTTTCGTGATTTTTCAGCCTGTGTAAAAGTCTCTATGGATTATACATTAAAAGAACGTTTGTTTTTAATGACAGTGGAAACTGATGATTTCAATCGCTGGGATCATAGTCGTCAAATTTTTCTGGAACTCTTGTATCAGATGATAGAAGCCTATCAAAATAGTGCGCCTTTGATTGTACCTGATAGCTTTCTGGCTGCACTGGATTTGCTGTTGAGTCCCCCACTCAGAGACAATATTTTAGTAACCGAAATGATCAAAATTCCTACTGCTCATGAAATTGCACATTATTGTTCAGATAAGAATCAAACGATTGACCCTGATGCCATTTTTCATGCCAGGAAGAAGTTGAAAGAAATCATCGTTGATGAACTTGCAGAAAGATTTTTCGTTTTATATGAAGAAAACAATATTCAATCTAAATACGAATATGATCATGGTGAAGTGGCGCGCCGAAGTATTAAAAATATGGCTTTAGACTATTTAGTTGTTTTAGAAAAAAATGAATCTAATAATTTAGCGTTCCTTCAGATTACAAAAGCAGATAATATGACCGATGTTTTTTCAGCATTACAATCTTTAAGTCATGCAGACCATGATACATTTCATAAGGCCTGCAATATCTTTTATGAACGATGGAAAGATAATCCTCTGGTTTTGGACAAATGGTTTGCTGTGCAGGCGGCTTCCCAATTGGACAATACCCTTGACCGAGTAAAAGATTTACTGAATCATCATGCATTTAACATAAAGAATCCAAATCGGGTAAGAGCCTTAATTGGCAGTTTTGTCAACAAAAATCATTACCATTTCCATTGTCAAACTGGAGCGGGCTACGAATTTCTTGGGGATATGGTTCTTGAACTGGATGCAATTAATCCTCAAATCGCAGCACACATGGTCGCAGCTTTCAATCATTGGCGCAAATATGATGAAAATCGACAGGCATTGATGACCAACCAACTGAATCGTATCGTGAATCGTGAAAATCTATCAAAAGATGTTTATGAAATTGTCTCAAGCGCTATGAGTGCTATGGAATAGAGTTTTATATTTGGATTTGGAAAAAAATTTGAGATAAACGCAAGGGTGAACATTATGTTTGCCCTAAATAAACTGGAATCATACCTATGTCCACAAACCAAGAATGATATCAAAAAATATCCGCATAACAGGTATTGTTCAAGGTGTTGGTTTTCGACCTTTTATTTACCAGGCAGCCATGAATCTTGGCCTGAAAGGTTTTGTCTCAAACACATCTGATGGTGTTTGGATTTGTATTCAAGGGAAATCAAAACCAATAGAAACATTTATTGAAACCATTCGACAAAACCCTCCCATTCATGCCAAAATTCACGACCTTTCAATAGCATCAATGACACCGGGTCATTATCATAGCTTTCAAATCATAGAAAGCCATCAATCAAGCGCCTGTACACCTGTGATTCCACCCGATATTGCCACGTGTCAGGACTGTCTCAATGAAATGAATGATCCATCAGATTGTCGGTTTCAATATCCCTTTATCAACTGTACCAATTGTGGCCCAAGATTCACAATTGTCAATAATATTCCTTATGACAGACACCAAACCAGTATGGCAAGTTTTTCATTTTGTCATGAATGTCAAAAGGAATACGCCGATCCTACCAATCGCAGATTCCATGCTCAGGCGACAGCCTGCCCAAAATGTGGGCCACATGTTCAATTATTTGATCATAATCATCAACGTGTTAAAGGGGATCCCATTCAAAAAACAATTGAATACCTGAAAAAAGGAAAAATTATTGCAATAAAAGGGCTGGGAGGCTTTCACCTGGCAGTTGACGCTTCGAATGACCATGCCATCTGCCGCCTACGACAATATAAACATCGTCCCCACAAACCTTTTGCAATCATGGCTAAAAACATCAATGCAATCAAATCATTTGCGTTTGTTTGCAAGGATGATATCAAACAATTGAATTCACCCCAAAGCCCAATTGTGATTCTTGATCAAAAACCCGGCCATAAATTATCAAAGCATATTGGATCTGAACGAACTTTTGGCGTAATGTTACCCTATACACCTTTGCATCATTTGCTGCTTTTTTCATTTGATGCACTGATTATGACCAGTGGTAATGTCAGTGGCCAGCCCATTGTTTCTGACAATGAAACAGTTTTTGAACATCTTTCTTTTGCCGATCTTTTTCTTATTCACAACCGTCCAATTATCAATAAATGTGATGATTCAATTGTGCGTCTGATAAATGATCACGTATGCTTGATTCGGCGTGCACGAGGATTTGTGCCTGAAGCGATCCCACTGCAAGTTTCCATGCCCAAAATTCTTGCACTCGGAGGACATTTGAAAAATACCATTTGCCTGGCACATGATAAAAATGCCTATGTCAGCCAACATTTAGGAAATTTGTCCAATGTGGATACCATGCAATGGATGAAACAAACCATTGCATTTTGGATTAAACTTACAGGGATTCAGCCTGAATATGTTGCCTGTGATATGCATCCATCTTATGAGAGCACCAGACTGGCCAATCAAATGGAATTACCGGTAATACCGGTTGCGCATCATCATGCACATGTTGCTGCTGTCATGGCTGAACATGGACTCAACGAACCGGTTATCGGCATTGTTCTTGATGGAACAGGCTATGGATTGGATCAAACCATTTGGGGAGGGGAAGTTCTGATGTGTGAAAATCAGCATGTCACACGCATTGCTCATATATCTCCAGTGCCCATGCCCGGTGGTGAATCAGCCATCCAATTTCCCTGGAAAATGGCCCTGACATGGCTGATTGACAGTTTTGGCACTGATGGTCTGGCACGTTTCAACCAATTAAATATCATTCATAACAACATGATTGATCAAAATTCATTACAAATTGTGAAAAAGTTAATTGAAAAAAATATCCATTCACCACTCACATCAAGTATGGGGCGTTTATTTGATGCCATTGCCTGGATGTTGGGTGTCACCAGTCCTGTTACTTTTGAAGGTCAGGCAGCAATCGCATTGGAAGAAATGGCCTCTGAAAGTGATGAAATCTATTCCTGGGAGTTTCATCAAGGAGATACTGCCATTATGGTACAGCCCATGATTCGAAAGATTGTATCAGATGTTTTGAATGGCAGAGATCATGCAGTCATTAGTGCAATATTTCACAATACGCTGATAGAAATGTTTTGCCAATTAAGTATTCAATTACAAAATAAATTTTACCTGAATAAAATCATACTTAGCGGCGGTGTATTTCAAAACAAACGTTTACTTTCAGGTTTGGCAAACAGGCTAAAAAAAAGTAATCTAAAAGTTTATGTGCCTTTGAAATTGCCCTGTAATGATGGTGGGATTTCTTTGGGCCAGGCGTATGTGGCAAAATTCAAAAGGGACGAAATCCCAAAAAGTCGGACAATTTTTTTGGGAAAGAATGACTTATAGCATGATAAAGATAAAAAGACCCGGTTATTTAAAAAAAGTAAATGACAACAATAAATAATGCAAAAAAAATAACTATGAATGAATCAAAGTTACTTAGCCCTGAAAGGGCGTTAAATACCAGCCCAGGGCAACGCCCTGGGTAATGGTGCATAAAGTTTTTTTAGCCCTGAAAGGGCGTCACATCTATGTTTTATGTGTCGCTCTTTCAGGGCTAATATTCTGATCAATCTTTAACCCAGGGCGTTGCCCTGGGCTTTTATTTAACGCCCTTTCAGAACTAAGAAAATATTCAAAGCACGTTATAATTAATTTACTACGATATACCCGAAAATTTATGATCGCTTACTTATGATGAAATTGCATCTATTTTAATACTGCGCATGACCTGACAGACATGACAATAACAAATCGGACTTCCGGATGGTGTATTACAGGCATCTCCAAAAATAATTCGCAGGTCTCTTCGTAAAGCCCCACGAATTGAAGAACGTGGTAGCCAGAAGGAATCATTACGATTGAGTAAAATATTTGCACTGGTCGTAAGGTCTTCAGCTTTGTCAATACCAATGAAAAAAGGTGTTATTGCTTCTAACTGGCCTGTAATAATCCATTTTAGTGCTGCAACATTTTTTTTGTTCATAAACAGGGGCAACACAAAAAACTCTCACCTTTTTATGGTGCTTCCGACTATAGACGACTTAAGCCTCACACACATCCACAAAAGCAACTAAAATAATTTTGACCCATTCAAAAAAAAAAATATCTTTTTTGTCCTTTTTCCAACCAATCCTCCACCATTCAATTAAAGAATTCAACATTTGATTAACAAACAACTTAAAAGGAGGATTAAATCATGAAAACAGAAACTTATATCGTAGAAGAACAAAACTTTGGTGACGCACAAACTGCCTATGAGCAATATGCACAACTTGAAAAACTTTTTCATGACAGACGTGCTATTTATCGCGATAGCTATAATGCGATCATATCAAAGCAAATTGAAAGCATCCAGGCTAATGAAATGCGCAAGATTGATAAGATGGCTGAACTTGTTCGTTTTACTCAGAAAAAACTCGTGAAATTTCAGGAATCTCTGATACAGAAAATTGATTCATTGGTGAAAAATATCAAGCAATTGGAAGTAGATTATAAAACCTATATCAAACACAGCTCACTCAGTCCGGAAATGCGAAATGCGCGTAAGCTTTTTGAAGAATCTTTAATTCTGCGCGATCAAAACAACTTAACGCAAGCTCTTGAAAAAGCTTACCTGGCAAATGAATCTTACCAGACTATTGCATCTGAAATTAAAAATAAATGGATGAATATGCATCAATCGAAACTCGGCGGGTTATTTAAAGATATGGATATTGTTGAGTAATGAAGATTCGTTTTAAGTGTCCTTTCGGTAATCGTGCTTGACTGATTGATTTATGAATTATTCACAATCCCGCTTGCTAACGCGCGCGGCTCTGATTCGGTAACGCGCGGCTCTGATTTATTAGCTTGCCTGGTATCAGAGTCGCGCGCGTTAGCAAGCGGGATTGTGAATAAGCCACAAGTCAAGCATACTTGCCGGAAAGACACGTTTTAACGTATATTTTTAACAACAAATATCTAAGAAACAAAGGAGATAATAATGAGATTAATCTGTCAACATCATAAAGGGTCAGGCTTAAAGCCGGTGATGATTCACTTTGGTGAAAGCCCAATGGGAAATAATCAATATGTTTGTGCCAGATGTTCTCGTGTAAGAGAAATTGGCATGGGGCATATATCAAAACTCAAACCAACTTATGGGTTTATCAAAAACAACAAAAGGAATTTTTTCTTTCACTTTAACAATGCTGTCCCAGACTTAAATCCTTTTGTTGGACAAAAGGTCATATTTGAAGTTGCATTTATTGATGATGGTGTGGAAGCCATGCATGTATCGGATCTTTACAGTAAAAACAAAGGAGGTATCTCATGAATATCAATATCAATACCGTTAAAAAGAATTTGGGGACTTATACACATGCCTATGGCCTAATGCCCCAAAGTGACAAATTGATAATTGCGCTCCGTAAATTGAATGCGCAAACACAAAATATTGGTCTGCTTTTTCGAGATCCGGCTACAAAACTGGGGCTCATCAATTGCCGATTTCCAGTGAATGTTGATTATACCAATCAAATGCTATGGGTGCCGATTAAAGATAGAAAACTTGAAGTACTCCCCACTTTCTCTAAACATAGACATGGATGCAATCAGAAACCTGAAAAATGGAAAAAGCTCAATGATCGTATGAGAGATGATCACCATCAATATGATTTAATTGAATCAGATCAATTTTTACTGCGGGTTCATCGTTCGTTTCGAATGAAAGGTGTTATTGAAAAGTTTAACCCGAAAACAGGCTATGGATTTATACGAAGAAATCGAAGAGATATTTTTTTCATATCAAAGTGGTGCGACTTTTATCCCATATATCCTTCTATGGAAATCTCGTTTCTTCCAGTGATTTCTAGAAAAGGCCTACAGGCGAGAGTGATCGAACCCGTAAAATTCTAATGAATGTCAAAAAAATCGTCTTTTTTTTGTCCTTTTTCAGGACTTAAAAAGACGATTGTATCAAAGGAGGAACAATGAAAACATCAACAAAAACAAAAGAGAATAGGCCCCATGGAAGACAAATAGAAATGAACGTCATTCAATCATTAAAACTGGCAGGTTTTTGCATTAAAACCAGCGCAAATCTGGATCATAATTATAAAATAGATTTTATCATTGCATTGGGTACGCAGCGTGTAGGCATTCAATTTAGCCTGCGACATGATCGCATCAAAGCAACAGCATCCAAAATATGTGCGTTAGATGAAGTTGGGCGATTTATCTATCTGAGTCTCGATGCCTCTTTTTTTCAATCACCAGACAAACACAAAGGTGCTGAGCTTTTTCGATTACTGAAGTATATTGTTGAAGAACATAGACAAAAAGCGCTCTGGCTCAATGTTGATATGAATGGTTGGAAATTAAGAACCTTATAAAAGGAGGAATTCATGAAGAAACGTATCAATAACCATTTCAAAAGTAAACGTCAATTTTCGCGAGATCTGGATAAACAAGCTAAAACAGAAAATAATTGTTCAAAAAATTCCTCATTGGCTCAAAATAATCGTTCTTATAGGTATAAAATAAATAAATGTGTTTCTCATTCAATACCAGGCAAATATGATCCTATTGCCTTTTAAGAAAGGAGGTTTCTATGATTTATTCACTTATATTTCAATTGCTTATGCTGGCAATAATTGGGGTTGGATTGTTTATTGGTTATGAAATTTATCGGAGAAAACAACGGAAAGCAGCATTTGACAGATGGTTCAATTATCACAGTAATAAACTCAACATATTGAAAAACACTTTAAACAAAGGAGTTAAAAATGAAATGTGATACCTTTATTTATGAAAACACACAGCCTGCAAATCTTAATCAATTGATAAATCAATATGAACGATCTGAAAATCATTTTTATCAATTGTATTCGTCATATCAGGACCATTTGGAATCTGTGCAGTTGGCGCCGAAATGGAATGTTCACAATGATGAAATGCAACATATTGATCAGCTCGCATCAAAAACCGAATCTGCACTTAAGTCGTATCAATCAATCAAAGTAAAACTTTGTAAACAATATGAAGCATATTGTCGACGCGTCAAAGAAAAAGAATCCCTGGCAAAATCTTATACACATACAATTGAAGAGGAATTGACGCTGGATACCGCCAGAGAATACATACAAGCGGCAAAGGAATTGATTATCGCTGATCAACTGGTTCTGGCGATCAAGAAAATTTTGCAAGGGGAAAGCTGTTTTGATCGAATCATCATTCAAACCAGAAAAAGATGGCTTCGATTTCACCAGTTAACAATGCAAGAACTTTTTGAAACATTACCCAATATCATATGATAAGGAGGATCTTATGTCATTATTAAAAAAAGCATCATCACCAGAAGTACTCAATCACGCCTGGAAAAAGGTTCAGAATGATAAAGCCATATGGCAGCCCGGCATCTCACGTTGGGAAATGGAAAAAGACTTTGTTTATCATATCACCAAACTGGGAAATGATATAAGAAATGGGACGTATCAGGCAGATCCGGTGCGTTTTTTTCCAGTAAATAAAGGCGATGGAAAAGAACGGATTATTTCAGCTTACACCTTAAGGGATAAAATGGCGCAACGCGCATTGTTAACTGTGATTGAACCAATTGGAGAAAAATATTTTCATCAAGACAGCTTTGGATATCGCCCCGGCCGAAATATCGATATGGCACTTTCAAGGGTGAAAGAATATATCTCATGTGGCATGAAATGGGTTATCGATGCAGATATTCAGCAATATTTTGATACAATTCCTCACAAACCATTGCTTAGATCGGTAAAATCTTTAGTAAGAGAACGATCTGCCACAAAATTAATAAAGAATTGGCTTGATGCTGGAACTGTTAAACGCGGGTTTGTGGCATCCTCCAAAGGTATTCCATCAGGTGCTGTGATATCGCCATTTCTATGCAATGTGTACTTAACAAAGTGGGACCTGGAAATGTCTGGAATGAATTTACCATTTGTCCGGTTTGCAGATGATTTCCTTGTTTTTGCACAGTCGAAACAATCAGCAGAAAAAGCCTATGTTTTTGTTGAACGATCATTGCAAAAATTGGGACTGGCGCTAAATCCCCAAAAAACTCAGGTGGTATCTTGTGGGCCTCAAGTTCAATTTCTTGGGAGACGTTTGCCATCAAGTAAACACATAAGACGATGGAGGTAATGTCATGCGTAAAAATAAACCAATTATTGTGGCATATGATATCAGCAAGGACAAAATTCGACGTAAAATTTTTAAAATTCTTAAGCTCTGGCGCATTGACGGCCAAAAATCCGTTCATGAATGTCGGCTGAACCAGAGACAGGCGGAAGAACTCTTTCTTCAACTCAATGATCCCATCGACCAATCAACAGATCGATTACTGATGGCCTGGATTTCTCAAAACAGAAAAATCTTGACGCGTGGTATTGGTAAAAATTTGCTTTATCAATATAATCGATATGGCGGTGAAATATGAACAGAAAAGGCTGGTATATGATTGCTTATGACATCTCAGATCCAAAACGATTACAGAGAGTTCATCGTAAATTGAAGAAAAAAGCCATCGCGGTTCAAAAGTCTGTCTTTTTTGCCAATGGGACGGAGGATGAGATCAATTGTTTGATGGATACAGTTTCAATGTGTATGAAAAATTCTGCGGATGATTTACGTGCTTACCCCATCGTTCATCCGAAATATGTGTGGACAAATGGCACGAATCCCATTGCATCTGGGGAAAACATGTTCTTTTCTTCCAAGAACATCAAAAAAAGTATGAAAAAAATGGGTAAATTAAGAAATCGAATGAATATTAAAATATTTGACCACATTGTTAATTTTTTCAAGAATCATTAAATTAAAAGGAGGTAAACATGTCTGATATAACATTAATCCTTGACCGTCGTGATCTTAGAGTCAGCCTGGAAGATGAAACCATTCGCATAGAGCACATAACACGTAAAAAATTTGAAAGAGTTCCCTTGAACATGATCGATAAGGTCATTGCTATTGGAAAACCGCTGGTTTCCTGTGATGTATGGCATCAGCTTGCAGAAAAGAAAATCCCCGCATTGATCCTATCCAGAAAGAATAACAAAAGCCCGGCATATTTTACAGGTGGGATTTCTGGTAATGTCTTGGTTCGTATTTCACAGCATATGGCTTTTCAAGATGTCCATACACAGATGCTTATTGCACGCTGGCTGCTTGATGAAAAATTGGAAGGTCAGGAATGTTTATTGAGAAGTATTCGTCATGATGATAAAACGCGTGCCATATGTGATTTGATCAAAGATCGCCGATTGAGTTTGAATAACGTTCAATCAATCAATGAATTCATGGGACATGAAGGTGTTGCAGCATCGTTATATTTTCAAGGACTGAGTAACTGTATTTCTGAAGAATGGAACTTTTGCGGACGAAATAAAAGACCGCCGAAAGATCCTGTGAATGCTTTATTATCATACACCTATGTGATTGCTGGAAGTATGGTGCTCCGGGTTATTTTTCAAAAAGGGCTGGATCCTTCAGTTAGCTTTCTGCATGCCATTCATACAAATCGAGAAAACCTGGTAATGGATTTAATGGAACCCCTTCGACCCGCTTTGGATCGCTTCGTCCTACACTTAATTGAAAATGAATTGTCTCCAAATCATTTTGTTCAAAAGGGTGAATCTGGCTGTTTTTTAACCAAACAAGGCAAAAGAATATTTTTTGACCATTGGTATAGTTGGCAGGAACCAGAAGATGATCCTTCCTTAACTGACTTTATTGAGGATATTGTCAATGATTTAATTGGATTCTTTCCGAATAATGTCACAAAACAATCAGATGATACTTTTCTGACAACAAGATAATAAAACTTGATTTATGAGCATTTGTGATGTATTGGTTTGGAATAGAATGATGAAATAAGCATTCATCAAAAAGGAGGATGCCATTTAATATATAACTCAACAGGGCGCAATCCCAAAAAGTAAGAACTGTTATCATAAAAGAGACCCATGTCATCCTTTTTTTTAACAATAAGGGCCTGGCAACTTATATCCTGGCAAGAACATAAAAATAATGTTAGATAGTAATACGGAATTTGATGATTCAATAAAAAAAATATGGGACTTAGCATCAATAAGTAAAGGTATTTCATAAAAAATATCATAGATCATCTAAATCAATTAATTATTTAAATTTGAAAAAAAGGAGTTAGCTAATGGAAACAAATGAAACAACGACACCTTCAATCACTAAAACAGGAATGATTTTAAGCAATGTGATGCCAGATATGAGCTATTTTGAGTCACGATTTGACATTATGCAGAATAACTATGAAGAAGTTCAAAGAACTCAAGAAAATTTTCGTGAACAACTTCGTGATATGAAAACTGATATGGATCGCAGATTTACTGAAACTCACAGTATTATACAAAGAAATAATGATGATTTTCGTGAACAGCTTCGAAATATTAAACTTGATATGGATCGCAGATTTAATGAAACTCACAACGATATGAATCGTAGCTTTAATGAGACACGTACTGATATGAAAGAAAGATTTGCTCAAGTTGATAAGAATTTTGAGCAGGTAAACCAACGTTTTGAACAGGTGGATAAGCGATTTGAGCAGGTGGATAAGCGATTTGAGCAGGTCGATAAGCGATTTGAGCAGGTCGATAAACGTTTTGAACAGGTGGATAAACGCCTTGATCTAATTATTTCATCCATTGAAAAATTGGGTGATAAAATTGATCATAGAGATGAAAGGCAAAGAAAATTTACATTACGAATGTTCAGTATTGCATTGTCTGTTACTGGACTTAGTGTAATGGGGGTTTTGATTAAAATCTTAAACATTATATGATTTTAAATATCAATGAGGCATTGCAACAGATTTATCAAACCTAGCACCTGTTGCCATTTTGCTTCGTTTAATTTTACATAATTCGTCAACCAATTTAAACTGCACAAAACAATGTTTCGCTTCACATTAGTATTTCTAAAAATGAAAGATTTTTTTTGTTCTGGTGGATCAAAATTCAGTTTATTCATCAAAACAATTACCTTTATTACCTTTTTTGTATGATAGTTGGCATGAATATATCTTGAAAACTGATTATACCTGCCTCAGAGATAATAACACAGATGACACTTTTTCTGATAAAATGAATAAGCTCATCGATTCAATTATATCAGCAAAGAAAAAATTTATAAAAGAAATCATGAAAATAGGAGAACCATAAAATGTCAAACTCAAATAAACAAGCCCACCTTGAAATGATTCAAGGAATTGTAAACAGGCTATCGAACAATTCATTTTTATTAAAAGGGTGGAGTGTTGTTCTGGTTTCAGCATTATTTGCACTCACAGCAAAGGACTCAAAAATGCTTTTTGTTTATATTGCATATCTGCCAGCAATCTCTTTTTGGGGACTTGATGGCTTTTTCCTTCATCAGGAAAGGCTTTTCAGAAAATTATATGATCATGTTCGCCAATTAGAGGAACCTGATATTACGTTCTCAATGGATACTTCAATTGTCCATGCTCAGGTTGCATCCTGGTTTTCTGTAACTTTTTCCAAAACATTAGTGCTTTTTCATGGTATTATACTGATGACAATCTTTTGTGTAATGATATTATGCATTGGGCTTTCATAAAGATTATTGAGTAATTTTTTCAGGAAACTATTAACTTATTTATTGGTTAGGAAATCTCGAAAAATTAGTTCCACATTTAGTCAACCTCTCGTTCCCGGGCAGATACAGTGTATATGACAGTTGAGCGTTGTAAAGACGTTCCAACCTTAAGCCTTATAACATCAAGGTAGAAATAAGGAATCGGCTTGAGGTAATTCTATTAAATAATTTAAGTTCTCGGCTACTGTCCGTCAGCGTAGGGCTAAAGCCGGCTAAAGCCCATAGCCGTCAGGCTAAGCTCGACCGCCTGAAATTGTTCTCCCGCCTGGGGTTGAAATCCCAGGCTATTATCTGTCGTCCCTAGCGGGACTTGTAGTGTCTTATTAACAGATTACAATCTTCGATTGAACTTAGGTGGTCTATTAAATAAAACACTTCAAGTCCCTTTATGGACGACAGATAA
>Ga0272440_1000172_pt1 | contig 53883 bp, 38 predicted proteins | sample SSMMMBAug17_FD_192440 | JGI IMG/M metagenome (GOLD analysis project Ga0272440, IMG submission 192440) | Marine sediment archaeal communities from Little Sippewissett salt marsh, Falmouth, MA, United States - SSM-MMB-Aug17 | ecosystem: Environmental > Aquatic > Marine > Wetlands > Sediment ... | reverse complement strand
AATCCAAAATAATTCTTTCTGATGTCTTCAAGTGCTTTTTCCTTTTTTAGAAAACCTGCCCCAAAAACATCCCTATAATGACAAGGCTTATCTGGTTCTCGAAAAAACGTGATATTGTCATCTTTTGAAAATGCAATTTCATCCATCAACCCCAACATATTTAATAATGTGGTCTTACCAATACCTGTTTCACCTTTGAAAACTGTGATTTTTCCCCGATCAATGGTAAAATTTTTAAATAAAATTGTTTTAATTCGGTTTCTATCACGATAGTGCTTCCGAATAGTGTGTGCTTTAAAAATAACGTCTGACATGTTCATCCTTAAATAAATAGCATCGATTTAATGTATTGGCAAAAGCCGCATCTTGTCGAAACACATATTGATCATGTTTGATATGAAATCAATTGATATGGCTGCCGCGTAACAATGTGCCAGGCTGAAAAACCAGCCCCAGCAATGGTTAAACCCAGTATGCATGCGATATATAATCCAATATAGTTGTTATAAGAATAAAACTCACCCGATGGAATCCAATAACTCAGTAAAAAAGCCATGAACAATGAAATAACAATCAAGATCAAGGCTTCATAAACGTATAATCGAATCAGTTTATACGAAGAGGCTCCCATTGATTTGAACATTCCTATCTGATGTCTTTTGGTTTGTAGTAATAAGGTAAAAGTGACAACAATATAGGCAATGAGCAACAGGATGAATCCAATAAAAAACCACCAGAATATGGCATCCATGCGCTTCATATCTTTTCGGTATTTGATTAATGTCATGACTTGATTGTCATCCAGATAACTCTGAAATCGCTTTTTTAAAAAATGAATTAATTTGGATATATTGTCAAGAATGCGTTGATCTTTGTTGATATATAAATATGTATAATAATAACGCATTTTTTGACCATCATAGGCAGGCATATCTTCCTTGAAATCCAGAACAATGTTGGAAATCTTTTCAGATAAAGTCTGCAATCCTATGCGAATATTGCATTTTGTATTGACTTGATCATCACCCGCATTCGATCTAAACTGAAATTTTATCTCATTGCCAAACAAAAAAGGCAGATGATCCATGGCATTTGCGCCAAAATAATCCGATGCCCATTGTTTGATTGTTTTTATTTCAGATGCGTGAAACTTTCCCTCCTGACGCTTTAAATAAAAATGTTCCACTGATCCACAGGGGTCAAATTTATAGGTTTTACACAAATGATAATAAAAACCCTCAGTAATGATTGCATCTCCACCAGAAAAATGCTTTAACACATCCAATAATTGTGCATGATTGGAATATTTGATCTTTTCAGATTCATTTAATGGCCCCCAAAGATTCTTATGATTGCCTTGTTTTCTATCATGAATCAAATCACGTTTGGTATCAAGGAAATAAATTTGAGGTTTGGCTTTTAATGCTTCTGAATTGTATCCCAATTTACTTCCCAATTCAGGAGATAAAATCATGCTTCGATTCACCCCATTTTCTTCTGAGGAAAAAAATTCGGATGCCATTTGAAGATTACCAGAAATCCACTTTTGAATGTAATGATCAGCTTCATTGTCCTGTGCTAACTCTGATGGCACTTTCACAGTGATCACTTCATACGTATCTGGAATGATTGAAAGGTTTTCATGCAAAAAGTGCAAATGAACTATATTATAAGGATACACTGCCTGAATCGCTGGTAAACAGTATTCGCAATTCTGTTCTCCAAATCTTTGTTGTTTTGGATTGAAAAATAAACCTGCTTTTAAATTGTTAAGACGTGTGCGCTGAAATGAACCTTTTATCAATATGGCTGATGCAAATGGATTTTCTTCAAGGGATTTCAGATGTTTCTTTAAGCCATTGTAAGTGCCCAAAAAGCGAAAGCCACTAAAAAACAATATTAATAATATTAAAATACTGCCATAAATATACAGCTTGCATTGAATAAAGTGTTCAAAAGATTCCTGTTGGCCTTTAATGGGCCAGAAATCGCGAAACAGTACAGTTTTTGTAAAATTGCCAAACAAACGCAACTATCGATCCTCCTTTATGGTAGCTGAGAAGCATCAATCCAGGTAAATTTGTTACCAAATATGCTGAAATAGCGCTTATCATCAAAATATATCCGCTGCAATGATTTCTGAACGTCACATAAATATGAAGCAAGACCATCTAAATTGATTTTTTCCTGAATATTTCCCTTTTCAATATCCGCATACTTCACTTGTAATAAAGGATGCGCACTGCGTAATGACAGTCCAAATTGCTGTTCATACAAAGTTTTGACACTATCTGACTTGTCTATTGTACCTTCAGGCGAATCACTACGTTCTCCAAGAATTGCCAGCATAAACCCACGCCATATACGTTTGAGGTTTTCGGGATGAATCTGGCAATTCCATTTTTCATTAAACTCTCTTAATGGCCAGAGCAGCTTTTCCAGTTCTTTTTTCTGAAACAGGATTGTTTTTACCAACTGATCTGGATCATTCTCATATTTTTTTCCAGGCCGCCTGAGATAGACGTAAGACTTGGTAAAAAAGTTGACTTCATCTTTTAAATAAGTTTCCAGTTCTTTTCTGCCAATAATACGAATAATTTCTTCTTGCGCTTCTGTATTATTAATTTGTTTCATGCGTTTGGCACCAATATATTTCAGAATTTTCGCTTTTATCCCAGGCTTGTCTATTTTGCTTAGGAGATCTTTTCCAATTTCAACAATTAAACTATTGACAACGCCAGGCATCAAAAAAGGTTTGGAAGATACATTTTTTTTTGATTTATAGATATCATTGACATCATCAGTCTCACTGGTAATATCTGTTTCAGTAATCGTCGGATCAACAGTCTTGCCCTGACGAATGTCATCTAAAATGGATTTGGCATCAAAGATGTCTGATGCCAATTGATTGATTTGATCTGAAATGGTTTGCTGATAAATCCCTTTGTCATTGGAACGAATACAACGCAGTAACCATCTCCGATCACCAATAGGCGAGCAAACATCTTCAACCTGAGAACAATCAATTTCATTGGTGCTTTTCATCAACGATTGGAGTTGAATAATATTTGTTTTTGGAAAAATATTGATATCTTTATTCTGATGCACAATTTCCAGCATGCTTTCCGCAGTATATTTAATTATGGTGTGCGACTGCATACAAAATAAATTTTGAGCATCACGATGTTCATTATCCTGTGATTGCCCAATCAGCTGAATAGCGCAGTAGGAAATATCACTGTCTGCCAGTTTTTTCGCAATGGCTTTTTCTGTAATATCATCCAGCCCTCTATTATGATTACCAACATCACCAATATGAATAATTAGTTTACGCGACCCTTTATGCCAATTCATTTGCCCCATGGAATTCATCAAACCTTGAAAAACAGCTTCAGGATAATAAGCAGGGTCATCTCGTTTTTCATAGCTTCTCAAGGGTTTAATATTTGCAAGATAGTTTTTTATTTTATTGGCATTGGATGTTAAAAAACTGATAACTTCAAAAGATTTTGTCTTGTTTAAATAGTCACGATACAAAGCCACCCCAAAACGCAAATCACCGACTTCATTGTTCTTACGCTTCTTTAGATTAAACTGTTTCATAATATCTTTTGCAATTTTTCCAACAATCCTGAAATAAGGTCCCATACTCATGGTGCCATCAATGAGAAAAACAATATCTCTATTTTCCATTTTTTTACGTTGTATTTCTATTTTTTCAGTAATATTCTTTTTAAATACACGTTCATCCAAGGTGGCACTGGTCACACCAATTTCAAAGGGTTTATTTATATCATTATTGCTGCGAAGAATTGCATATCGAAATAATTTTTTGGGCCAGTCTTCTCGATCAATTTGATTTTCATAATCTGGACGAATAACCAACAATTCTTTATTTTCACGCTTCTCACGATTACATTGGGGAACATTATCACATGTGGGGTAATCATTGTTATTGGCATGCACGTTATAATAGGAAATTAAGTCTTTTTCATTTTTAAAATAATATATGGGATGTTTACGTTTTGGGTTCGGTTGTAAGGCCTCTCGCGTATCCCATGTCAAGACTCTGGATGCCGGCACCCAGCCCAACATAATACCTTGTAAGGATGAAGGATTTTTCGAACTGGTATGGGGTAAGAAATAAGGTCCCTTTCCAAGCAAGACAAAACGTGCATCCTGCTCACTGGGATAGTAATTATATATATTGGCAAACTCAAGTATACGAATGGTTTCACCGGTTGTTCTTGCATTAGAAAAGGGCGCTCGCAAAGGCTTGACAGCATTAATATCCCCTTTTATAGAACCGATCTTATTAATTAATACCGCCTTATGTGTTATGGCGTTTTCAGTTTTATAGGCATGTGTTAAAATAATAAATGATTCAACCTTGCCCCATCCCTTGAATTTTTTGTCCATTGTCTCAACATAAATGTGTTTTCCTTGCAGGTCAAGTACACGAAACTTATCCAAAAATTGAAACTGCTTAACAACTTTTTCCCCTTTGCACGACTGATACAATTCAAGATTGTCTCTGTCTGAAAAAACAAACCAGTCATTGATCATTTTATCATAGGATTTGATTCCCCACAAATCTGATGGCTTTTTGTAAATAAAAGGATTGGGTGCTTTTAGGTATGAATTGCCTGTTTTTGCATTCGCGCCAAAGCAAAACCAACAGAAAATAAAGCCTATACAGACCAAAACAATTCTTTTCGCGTATAAAAACATTTTTCGTCTTACCTTTTCTTATGGATCATTTGAACATGAAATGACCTGTGATTCATTTGATAAAGAACCGACAATATCATTTAGCTTTTTATATATATCATCAGAAGTCTTGCAATATGAAAAGTGACCGCTGGTTACGTTTGAAAGTTTTTGAAAACCTTTACCGCCATATTTTCCAACAACAAGACCACTAAAAATTGTCTGATTATCGATAAGCCGGTCTGTGTTTATGCGATTAACAATATTGTCATCAACAACAACAGATGCCCGGCGGGATGAAATGATATAAATCACTTTCTTTTCGCCTTGTACGTGCGAATCAAATTGTGCAAATGCTTTCTCAAGCTGTTCGGTTACTGAACAATCTGCCTGAATCATAAGAATATTATGATCAATCTCTCCTGTTTGTGTAAAATAATTCAGGTAATCCTGATAAGCAGAAGCAACTTTAATTCGATATTTCTGTTCCTCGGGTAATGTATCCCATTGAATACCATTTAAATAACGAATCAGTGCCTCAGATATTTTTAAAAAAGCCACTCCTCTGGGGTCATCATCAGTAACATCCATAATGATCAATACTTGTAACTGCCCCTGTGGACGTTGAATCCTGGCTTTGGGTATGATATTGATTTGGTGACCGGATGAATCCATCGTAATATCATGGTAAAGATAATCCGGATGTTTAAATTGAAAAACCGGATCTTTGACAAAGGGAAGCAGCATAATATCCTCTGGGGGCAGACTGGCAAATAATTGGCCTTCTTTATATATTTCCAGGACGCCGCCTGACTGATGAATATTTTCACTTTCATCCATACATGCAGCATAATGAAGACGAATTGTTTTCAACATTTTTGCGCGGTGTTCAAGGCGAATTTGTAAAGGAAATGCAATGGGTATGTTTTCTTTTACTTGATACCCTGATTTTGCAATATCTACACGCATATGTTGTAATGGATAACCTGGATCAACAAATAAAGCAATACCATTATGATTGGTTTTGCCGGAATATAAGGTAATTTTTTCAGTAATATACGATTCTTTAGGATTGGAGAATAAATGATAAAAACGATTTAAAAATGAATTGGATCTTTCATTTTGAAGCTGAATCGTTCGTTTTCGATTCACATAAATGTGTACAGAAGCCTGTGAAATGGGGTGGCCGATATGATTCATCACAATTATATGTTTGGTAAAAGGTTTCAATGATAACATATATCTTTGATGATCAATTTTTTGGGCTTGAATTTTTTTCTGTCGCGTACTGAGTTGGACAATTGTAGGAATCTTGTCTGAAGAAAAAGTATAAGCAATCTCTTGCTGATTGATTGACGACGTCGCAATAATAACATTATTATTGATATATTCAAGATAGGCCAAATCTTTAATGGATGATGACACCTGGTTATAATCTTCAATGGTTGTCGTAATCGTCACTTCTTTGTCCACATGGGGTTTTTGTTGCTGAATAACATGTTGTTCATAGTATAAATTCACAAGTGGACAGTATTTACCTTTTATTTGGGTCTTTTGTGCAATCTCAAGTTTTTTTGCGCCACGATTATCAATAATAAAACTGTCTTTTTTCAATTCAAAAAAAGTGGATTGACCTTGTAATTTTTGAAAAAATTTCAGGGATGGAGGTTGCTTCTGAAAACCATAAACCCGCACAACCAATGGAACTGTGTTTGCCTCTACATGATTGAGGTCAGCAATGTATGAATCATTAATTGGAGAAGGTTTATAAGCAAATCCCTTTTGTTTAAATACATTTTGTATCCTTCTGTCATGCGTTAAAACAGAGACCTTTAATGTAAATAATTTTGCTTCAAAATAATCACCATAACCTTTCCATTCAGTGTGTGAAATGGCACCAGCTATGCGGGCATGATCGAATGTGCTCTGAATCCCCAAAAGATATAATGGCTTGTTTTGGGCAATGTTTGGCTCAGGTGGAATTGGTTCTTCCAAAATAAGACTTTCCTGATTTTGCTTGGGAATATTTATTTTTGGAGCACTCATTTTTGGAATAGATGTTTGGGGTTGGCTATGAATGGTATCAATTTTTGAAGACCGTTTTGGCGTGACAAATAAATGAATCACTGGAAATCTTGTTCCTGATGAATCAATTATTTCCTGACCAATGCTCATTTTATTGACCAAGAAATCAGTCAGCGTAAAATGATCTGCTGATAGCTGGATAAATTGAATATTACCTTGATATTTTTGAGCAAATGTTAATTTCCCAGGATTGTTAATTGAGCCATGAATCAAAATTATCAATCCTGAGCTGTAGAATCGTTGTTTACCTGGTTTGATTTGCAGTTCAAAATAATCATAAGCCGGATAAAAACCTTCCTGCTCATATACAATTGAATCTGTTTGGCCCGACAAAGTGGCCTGCACTTGGAAGGTGTGTAATGTACCCATCCAGATATTGTTTTTTTTAAGTTTCCATTTTTCGGGCGGTATAAATGACTCAACCTGATAAGAACCGATCTGATAATAAGATACGCCGATTTGATATGGCGAAACAAATTTATTAAATAATGGATGTTTAAAGCAACCGGTTAACATGCACAAAATGAAAGCCACAGACAATAATCGATAATAGTTATGCATTGATTTATCCTTAATTGTGGTATTAGAAATACTTATTTGTAAAGGAGCCTGATATTTATTGGAACGATTTAAATAATATAACACTGTGGTAAAAAATTTTCAAGTAAAAATTTTGATCTTTAATTATACTTTGTGTTCAATCGTTGTTGTCTTGCCTTTAAAAAAAATGGTACAGCTGCCAAGATAACTATAAGGGCAAAGCCTGGGAAAGAGCAGTACCAGTTTTCAAAAGTCAAGACAAAAAAGAATGAACATCAAGTAACATGGATTTGATCTCAAGCTAAACTTAAAATATTTTTATATCAATATGGAACAATTCAACTTGTTACTTGAAATTCATGTGAATGTATAGTAAATAATATCGGAATGATTGCTTTTTAAAAATCGATGTTTTATTCTATTTATTTTTCATTATTACCATCCTCTCAACTTAAATAAGGATTTCAACCCATGAAAAAGACAAAAGAATCTGAGTTGCTAATTATCAAATTGGCTATCAAATATGGTATTGCGGATAAAGATCAATTGTTATCTGCCTTGCCTGAATATCGAAAACAAAAATCAGAAAATGCAAGTCTGGATATCGGATCATATTTGACACAAGCAAAGCTGATCACCGATAAACAACTTCAATTTTTACGCTCTGTTTTGACAATGTCTGAGGTGGCCGATCAGGACAGAAATTTTGGTATTGTTGCAATTAAAAATAATTTTACCAGCCAGTTTCATGTAAAAAAAGCCTTACAACATCAATCACGCCTGTTCAAAAAATCATATGATATTCGATGGATTGGCGATATCCTTGTGGAATGGGATCAGCTTTTACCAGAGCAAAGGGATGCCATACTATCCCGACAAAATCGTATGGAAACACCAAAACACATGCAGTTCGGCCAAATTGCCTTAGATAAAAATTATATCACAGAAACGATTTTAGAAGAGTCTCTAAAAGAGCAATGGCGTGATTTTAAACGAGCGAACAGAATTAGACTGCTGGGCGAAGTTCTGGTCGATAACGAAAAACTGACTCTGTCTCAGCGAGACAGTATTCTTGGTACACAACGTGATTATCGTATTCAATATCATAATGAATGTAGAGAAAAACAGGCTCAACAATTTGATACTGCCATGATACAATCAGAAGATGATACCGACTCACCTGTTGAGTCATTGTCAAATATTTCTGATCAAGAAAAATACTTTGCGGCCATTGCGATAAAAAATGAGCTTGTTTCTCTGGAACAAATCAAAACAGCCTTTAAAAAACAATCGCATATTTTTAAAACGTCGAGTTCTGTTAAACTTATCGGGGATATATTGGCTGATGACGACATATTGGATAAAAGGTATCGTGATGCCATATTATCTCGTCAAAACCGCCTGGAAATAAAAGATGAGGATGTCCAATTTGGAACCATTGCTGTGAAAGAGGGATATGTTTCTCAAGAATCTGTTGATCAGGCACTTGAATTACAATTAAAAGAATTTGAGCATAAAAAACAGATTACATTACTCGGAGATATTTTGATCACAGCAGGAGATCTGACAAATGAACAATTACAAGCCATTTTAAAAAGACAACGTGAATTAAAAGCGCTGCTAGAAGGAAACAATGGCCAAAATGCATTACCAGAACCTTCAACTGATGATAAGGATTTATTATCTGAAATTGATAAAATTAGCGAAATAAATGATACTGATGTCACACAAAATGAGAATGAGCCAGAAACCCAGTCTGATGATTCTGATGCTTCCGATTTATCTGGAGCGTCCACGCCAAAAACACTCGCGCAAGAATCTGGTACTGCAATTAAAAATGATAAAGCCTCTGACGACCATGAAGAATCTGATGATGCTTCTGATTCAGCAGATGAAAATAATCAAGAAGAGCAGCATTCAGAGCAAAAAGCGGATCTTTCTTTTGAAGACGAAACCGAGCAAGCTGAAACAGCTGATGATGAAAAAGAAACACAAGATGATTATATTGAAAATAATGATTCTGAGGAATCAGAACCTGAACCCGAACCTGAACCTGAAACAGAACCTGAACCAGAACCAGAACCAGAACTCCCACCAAAGCCTAAAAGATATAGCTTTCCAATGATTCGTGTGGTGCAGAACAAGATGGAAGCCTATATTTTCGTGAAACACAACTTGAGGCCATCAACGACTGTTGAGGATATCAAGTCAATGCTACTCCAGAGAGATATCAAATATGGAATTATCCCTGATGAAGAAATCAAAAAATACATTGATACCCCAGAACTTCACAAAGAGAATTTTTTGATCGCCAAAGGTGATGAAACCATTCAACCCAAAGATGACGAAATTGTGTATCATTTTGAAAGAGAAAGAAAACCCGGCACAGAAAAAGAAGATGGTGCAATGGATTTTAAAGATCGTGGTGACATGCCTCATGTTGTAGCTGGTCAATTGGTTGCTGAACGCATACCTGGATCTCCAGGACAGGAAGGTAAAACAATTTTTGGGGATATTCAACGTGTGGGCAAATATGAACGAAAAAGCCTCCTTTGTGGAAAAGGGATACAATTATCACCCGATCGCAACCAGGCATATGCAAAATTGAGCGGATTGCCGGTTGTTTCCCAGCGCGAGCAGTTATCCATTGAAAACGAACTGATGATTCATGGTGATGTGGACATGAAAACCGGTCATGTCAAATATGAAGGCCTTGTCAATGTCAGAGGCGTTGTAGAAAGTAATTTTAATGTACGTGCGCAGCGTTTGACAGCACAGGGGATCATGGCTGCTAAAATAGAAACGACAGGTGATATTAAAGTTAAAGGTGGCATTATCGGAGCGCGGATTAATACAAAAGGTCAGGTGCATGCCAAATTTGTCAAAGGTGCTGAAATTCATGCAAATGGAAATGTTTATGTGGAAAAGGAAATTTTGGATAGCACCATAATCACACGTGGAGAATGTGTAATTGAGTTTGGGCGTGTGATGGCATCAGATATTTCCGCATCAAAAGGCATTGTTGCCAGAAGTGTGGGTTCAGATACCTCTCCAGAATGCCAACTCACCATTGGAACTGATACGACCAGCCTTGATAATCTTTTAAATTATAAACGAAAACTTGCAAAAAACACACGAGATATAAATGAGCTCGAATCACCGATAAACCATCTTAAAAAAGTGCTTCAAGAAATTGATGAACAAATCCAGGATTTAAATATTCTCATTGATCGTATTGAAGATGCCAAACCTGGTGCAGAAAAACGCCTGAAACTCCTTCGACAAACAACTAAGCGGAGAGAGATTAAGTTATATGAAGACAAACTGCTCAATATGGAATCGAAAATTTCTTCAGCAAAGGATAGCCAGAGATTGTATCAAAAGGAGTGGGATGACATTAACCAGCAAATAAATAATTATGATCCAAAAATACTTTCAAAGATTGATGCGCTCAAAGAGGAAAATGAAGAGCTGGAAGTAAAAATAAAAAAACTTCAATCTGAAATTCGTCGAAATAAAGGTAAATTCTCTATTGTAATTAATGAATTTGTCGCGCGTGGGACATCAATCAGTGGGCCTGAAGCATCACTTGTTCTTGATAAAGATATGAACAATGTTACCATTCAGGAAGTGAGTCAGATTAAAAATAATCAGGAAGAAAAATTGATGGTTGTTAAAAAAAATGATGCACAACAAGGACGTCGCAGAAGATGGTTTGGGAAATAATTAGAATATTTTTTTTCGACATTATGATTAATTTTTGTTATTCGCGAGGTAAAAATTATGACTTATTCTAAACACAAGCGGTGGATTTTTTTTCGATCACTTTTGTTACTTCTATTTGTCAATATTGTTGTATGTATTGCTTTGGTCTATTTTAGTGTTTATCAGCATCGCTATTACGAAACCCAATTTGCAAAAGAACATGCCCTTTACTTGAGTGATATTTGCAAGGCCTATTTGCAAAAAAAGAATGAATTTGATTTGAAAAATCATCTGGCAACTGTTCTGAAAAAAGATCCATCGGTTCTGTACTTATGGATTGCTCATGAAGGTAAAGCCCAAGTTCAAATTTTTTCTCAGGAAGCCTCTCGTGATGTGGTGGTCTCTCAACTCAATCCTGAAGAATCATTATCTGTTCATCGTGCAAAGGATGGCAATGGCAATAGTTTTTTAGATGTTGCCGCCAAAATTGGAAAAACACCATCTGTTCTTCATATGGGCATCTCTCATGGCATTATGAATAAACGCCTGCTTTATGTCATTCAATTCATCGCCGGTTTTTTTGTACTGATGCTTGCAATTTCAATCTATTTGAGCAGTCGGCTATCTAAACGCGCATTCATTGAAATTAAGCATTTATCCGCTCAACTAGATACAATCAAACCTGAATTACAACGCGCAAGACAGGAAGCCGACGTGGCCAAAAAAGCAAAAAAACAGTTTTTGTCAAACATGAGCCACGAAATTAGAACGCCCATGAATGGAGTAATTGGCATGTCGAACCTGCTCCTTGACACGCCTTTAACCGCTGAGCAACGTGAATATCTTGAAATCATCCGATCTTCAAGTGAAATGCTTATGGGTGTTTTAAATGACATTTTAGAATTTTCAAGCACTCAGGTCAGTAAAATTGATTTAGATACTTCTGCATTTAATTTAAAAGAAACAATCGAAGAAAGCATAAAGCGTATAGAGAAAAAAGCATTTCAAAAAGAACTGGAATTAAGCCACCTGATTTACAGAAATGTACCGCAATGTGTAAAAGGAGATGCTGGACGTCTCAAACAGGTGCTGGTTTACCTTTTGGATAATGCCATCAAATTTACAGATCAAGGTGAAGTTATATTGCGTGTCAGAATTGAAGAAAATATCGGTCAAAAAATACGCATTAAATTCTCCATAACAGATACAGGTATTGGTGTTCCAAGAAATCGGCTTGATTATCTGTTTCAATCTTTTTCACAAATAGATGATTCCATGTCTCGAAAACATGGCGGTTCTGGCCTGGGATTGGCAATGAGCAAACAAATTGTTGAGTTGATGAAAGGTAAAATTGGGGTTCAAAGTGTTGAAAATGAAGGCTCAACCTTCTGGTTTACTGCCCTTTTTGAATTGGTTCAGGAAAATGAATGCAATGAAATCTTGCAAAAGAAGCCGGAGATCGTATCCACTTCACAATCAACAGTGGCAAAAATGCCAGAGACTGAGAAAAAAGCCATAAGACGTCGCGTGCTTGTTATTGAAGAAAATTTGGTCAATCAACGATTGGCGATTCATACATTGAAGAATGCCGGTTTTCGTGCCGATGCTGTATCTTCTGCTGAAGATGCTTATTCCACCATGGAATTGATTAAATTTGATCTTCTTTTCATTAGCAGTATGTTGCCTGAAGATGATTGTGAAAAAATTGTTTCAACTTTACGAAAAGATTCATCAGATAATCCATATAGAAAGACACCAATTGTCATTATGTATGAAAAAGATAATAAGCCAAAACTGTTAAATCCTGTCAATGGATTCATACCTAAACCGCTGAATCCAGATACATTGTCCAACTTTTTTTTAGAACTTAAACAAGATTGCAGTTTGGAATAGCAGGTATTATGGAAAAATTTATTGTTAAAGGTCAATGTCGTCTGTCTGGTCAAATAGAGCCCTCAGGCAATAAAAATGAATCGCTTCCTGTTTTGGCAGCTATTCTATTATCAACGTCTCAGGTTACCCTGACGAATCTGCCCAATATCGGTGATATCAATACAATGAAACTAATTCTAGAACGTCTGGGCGTTGGCATTCAATTTAAGAGTGAAAACACTTATGTCTTTGATACCAAAAATCTAATTTCAAACACACCGGATATGGATTTATGCCGAAAAATAAGAGGATCTTTCCTGATGGCATCCCCATTATTGTATCGTTTTGGTGAAACTCGTCTACCGGTTCCTGGTGGCGATATTATCGGTCGGAGACGTCTGGATACGCATTTTAAAGTACTTACTGAACTTGGCGCGACAATTGAACAGGAAGCAGATACCTTTTATTTTCGGTGTGACAATGGATTCAAAGGCGCCCATTTGTTTTTGGATGAAGCCAGTGTAATGGCGACAGAAAATGCAATTATGGCAGGCTCAGTAGCCGAAGGAATAACAACGATATATAATGCAGCCTGTGAACCGCATATTCAGGGATTATGTCATCTCTTAAATGCCATGGGTGCTAAAATTACAGGGATTGGTTCCAATTCTCTGACTATTGAAGGTGTCAGTAGTTTGCACAACTGTACTCATGAAATTCAACCAGATCACATTGAAGTAGGGTCTCTAATTGGTCTTGCAGCAGTTACAAAAAGTGAACTTACCATTGTTAATCCTGGTTTGGACAATCTGGGCCTGATCTTACATTTTTTTAAGCGATTGGGCGTTACAGCTGAAATTCGCGGTCAGGATTTATACATTCCCCCTGATCAGGAAATGCGTATCATTCACGACATGGATAAAGCCATCCCCAAAATTGATGATGCTCCCTGGCCCGGTTTTCCAGCAGATTTAACCAGTATCATGACTGTTGTTGCAACACAATGTCAGGGCACAATTTTAATTTTTGAAAAATTATTTGAAAGCCGTTTGTTTTGGGTTGATAAACTCATCAGTATGGGCGCGCAAATTGTTCTTTGTGATCCTCATCGTGCGGTTGTTGTTGGCCCTTCAAATCTATCAGGTATGAAATTAAACAGCCCGGATATTCGTGCTGGCATGGCATTGCTGATTGCAGCAATGTGTGCCAATGGTACCAGTGAAATATATGATATTCAACAAATTGATCGAGGGTATGAAAAAATTGATCAGCGATTGAATGCCCTTGGAGCGAATATTCAACGCGCATAAGGAATATTCTAAGCTATCAATAACTGGAATCAAACCTATGTTCAAAAAAAGTGGAGGGAGAACCTTGTAGCCGAGGTTATATTGAACTGGTTAGGAATGAATCCAAAAAGAATTGGAATAAACATGAAAAAACTACTTGAAAATATAATTCAGTCAGCTTTTACCAAAGCATTTGAAAAAGGTGATTTAAAATCACCCAACAAAACTCAACCTATAATTGAGAAACCCCGCCAGGAATCTCATGGTGATTTTTCTACGAATATAGCAATGGTATCTGCATCAGTGCAAAAAATGGCACCAGCCAGGATTGCCAGTATTCTGCTAGAAAATATTGAAGATCCAGATCATATTATTGACAAAACCGAAATTGCAGGCCCTGGTTTCATTAATTTTTACATTAGGCCGGCAGCCTGGTTTTCCAAACTAAAAAATATTCATGAGCAGGGTGAGCGATATGGCAGCTCAAATCTTGGTAAAAATGAATCTGTATTGGTAGAGTTTGTCTCTGCGAATCCAACCGGACCTCTGCATATCGGTCATGGCCGCGGAGCAGCAGTGGGTGATGCCATTGCCAGCATTCTCGCTTTTAATGGTTATAATGTTCAAAGAGAATATTATATCAACGATTCTGGTCGGCAAATCCATACATTAGGCCGTTCAGTGTATCTCAGATATTGTGAGCTTATGGGAAAATCGATTGATTATCCGGCGGACTGTTATCAGGGTGATTATATTCAGGAAATGGCGCAACAAGAAAAAGATAATTTACATCATTTAGATGCCAATGATGCAATATCAACCCTGGCCAAAAAAGCGGCCCATAGCATTCTTGAAGGAATTCAGTCTGACTTGAAAGATTTTCGTGTTTCGTTTAATAATTGGTATAGTGAGCAAAGTCTCTATGATAGTGGTAAAATTCAGCAAACCTTTCAATGGGCGCGTGAAAAAGGGCTCACTTATGACAAAGATGGCGCAGTGTGGTTTCGAACAGCTTCCTGGGGGGATGAAAAAGATCGTGTTGTGTGTAAGAAAGATGGACAAAATACATATTTTGCATCAGATATTGCTTATCACAAAGATAAGTTTGACAGAGGTTTTTCCCGATTGATTGAAGTATGGGGGGCAGATCATCATGGATATATTGAGCGCCTATCTGCTGCCATTGAATCTTTTGGTAAAAAGAGAGATCAATTCGATGTTATTTTAGTGCAGCTGGTAAATTTACTTCGAAATGGCGAACCTGTTGCCATGTCAACACGTGCAGGAAAATTTGTTACTTTAAAGGATGTGGTTGATGAGGTGGGGCCTGATGCCTGTAGATTCTTGTTTTTAATGCGCCACCATGACAGCCCGCTTGATTTTGATCTTGAACTTGCAAAAAAACAAACCAATGACAATCCGGTTTACTATGTTCAATATGTTCATGCCCGAATTTCAAGTATTATCAGAAAAGCAACTATGGATGCCATGATTGACGCTGATGATACTCTAAATGCACTCAATACACCTGATGATTTGCGCCTGATTAAAGCATTGACTGAATTTCCTGAAACAGTAAAAACAAGTGCCATTCGTCTTGAACCCCACCGCGTCGCATATTATTTGACACATCTGGCCTCATTATTTCATAATTTTTATAATCAAAACAGGGTATTATCTGACGATATAAGATTGACAAAAGCCCGGCTGTTTTTAGTAAAAGCCGTTCAAAAAGTTATTCAGAATGGCCTGATGCTTCTTGGGGTAAATGCGCCTGAAAGCATGTAGTAAGAACTGAATCGTTGTTTTGCCAGGGTAAAATTAGCATTTCTGCAATCGTTTTTTTGAATCGATTTTTAATATGGTATTCAGATATAAATTGCTGCTCCAATCGGGCCATACGCATATAATGCGGTGTTCGGTCAAGTGTATAATAATTGTTTAGATTTAATGCCTTGAAATGTTGAGAAAATGCCTCACAGCCTGGTGTATATTGAACAGGTTTACCAGGAAACTTCAATTCATGCGCGATACCATGAAGGCGACAAATCATGGGCCGATAATGATAGAGCATACATTTTCCTTGCTCATTAAGTGGACACAAAAGCCAAACACGTTTATTTTCAGCCAATAGTTCTTGTGACTTTTTATAAACCTCATGAGCGGTTTCAACGACCTGTTCTTGTTGACTAACTGACAATTGTCTCAAACCCTTCACAAGATATCCAAATTCTATATGCGTATGATGAAAAAAGTGCGTATGGCAACAATTGTCTTCACATCCATTGCAAACAAAATCATAGGCTTTGGCAGATTTGCTATACGCCTGATCCATCTGGTCATATATATCAGCGACCTGATCTAGGTATTTTTCAGAAAATATTTTCATTATGACGCACCTGAAGAAATACAAGCAATTCGATTATGCCCGGCATAATCCTTTAAGACCTTCACAGTTTTAAATGTTTGGCTTTCAGCCACACATTTTTCAACATGTTCTCCTTGATCAAAACCGATCTCCAGCAATAAAATACCATCACTTGAAAGATAATGAGCGGCCTGCTGGATTATTTGTTGTATGTGTTTGATTCCATCATGGCCGCCATCTAAAGCTATCTGTGGTTCAAAATGTGATACTTCCGGTTGAAGTGTCCTTAAAATATGTGAAGGAATATAGGGGGGATTAGATATAATGAAATCATATTGATAATCGGTTGAAAGGGAACCAAGCCAATCAGAAACAACAAACTGAATGCGATTGTTGTTACTGAAAATTTTTCGTGCATTTTGCCGGGCAGTTTGAATTGCCAGGAAAGAATAATCTGTCCCCACATAAGCGTGTTCAGGAATCTCACTGGCCAACGACACAATGACAGCACCTGAACCCACTCCCAATTCGATAATGCGCATTTTCTTCTGTTTGGGTTGAATGAATGAGATGGCAGTTTCCAATAATAATTCTGTTTCCGGACGTGGGATCAAGACTTGGGAAGAAACACCGAATGATGATTTCCAAAAATATTTTGTTCCAGTAATATAAGCAACTGGTTCATGCTGCGCTCGTCTGAGCAGTTTAGCTTTAAAAATAGATAGTTCTTGTTTTTCGAGGGGACGATCAAATTGGACGTACAAGTCAATTCGTTCAAGCCCTAATGTGTCCGCCAGTAGTAATTCAGCTGACAATCTAGGGCTTTCAACAAATTTTTCTTTAAAATATGTTTGTGTCCAATTGAGGACTGACTTAATTGTCCACTGTTCGGATTTCATCAACTTCTTGCAAAGCCTGTGTCTGGTAATAGGTAATCAACTGGTCCACAATTTCCTGAATATCGCCTGCCAGAATGTTTTCGAGCTTATACAGGGTCAAGCCGATACGATGATCGGTTACCCGACCCTGAGGAAAATTGTATGTCCTGATTCGTTCGCTTCTATCGCCGCTTCCCACCTGATTTTTACGCTCTTCAGATCGTTTATCATGCTGTTCACGATTTTTAACGTCTAACAATCTGGCACGAAGCACTTTCAATGCTTTGGCCTTGTTTTTGTGCTGAGATTTTTCATCCTGACAGGTAACCACCAGACCTGATGGTTGATGCGTCACTCGAACAGCAGAATCAGTCGTATTAACACTTTGCCCGCCTGGACCTGTTGACCGGTATACATCAATTTTTAAATCATTGGGGTCAATATGGATGTCAACTTCTTCGGCTTCAGGTAAAACAGCAACTGTTACCGCAGATGTATGAATACGTCCCTGGCTTTCAGTGGTGGGAACACGTTGCACCCTGTGTGTTCCGCTTTCATATTTGAGCACACGATAGGCATCAGCACCGGAAATCATGGCGACAATTTCTTTGAATCCCCCCACACCAGTCAGATGCTCACTCATGACTTCAACTGTCCATGCGTGATTTTCAGCATAACGACTATACATTCGAAACAAATCAGCGGCAAACAAAGCAGCCTCTTCACCACCTGTACCGGCGCGGATTTCAATAAGCACATTTTTACCATCATTGGGGTCTTTTGGAATCAATAATAATTTGAGTTCTTTTTCAATACGTTCTTTTGTTTCAGTCAGTTCTGTCAGCTCATCCCGAGCGAGTTCTTTCATATCCGGATCAGAATCTTTCATCAGTTCTTTCGCATCATTTATCTGGCTATCAGTTGATTTGTGATTACGATATGCGTGAACGATTTTGGCTAATTCAGAATGCTCTCGGGTAAGTTTTTGATAATTTTCTTGATCCTGAATGATATCAGGTTGACTGAGTAAACGTTCGATTTCATCAAATCGACTCTCTACCCCTTTTAAACGATCAAACATGATATCTCAATTAAGCGGATTGCTTATGTGAATTAAATTTTGCATATTTTTGTTTGAAACGTTCTATTCGGCCAGCAGTGTCAACCAGTTTTTGTTTTCCTGTAAAAAATGGATGGCATTGCGAACAAATTTCAATCTTGATATCTTTTTTGGTTGAACCAGCAACAATGTCACTCCCACAAGCACACTTAATTGTGGTTTGTTGATACTCTGGATGAATTCCTTTTTTCATTGATAACTCCTTAATAATTACGCGATCTGATTGTATGATTGCCCCTTGCAAGAATATACAAGTACAGCATCATATCACCAATACATTCAAATTATACGGTATAAACAAACAATTCTGAACGTTTGGACACGTAAGTATATGCTTTCATTTTGTATATAGAGCTTTCAATTGTTAATCAGCAAGAGATCCAATCAACAAGGAAAGCAACAGATGAATAAAAATAGAATACTATATCATCAAGAATTCATTGAATCAAGAAAAACCTTATTATTTTCTGTGCCTGTCATTTTTTCTAATAAAAATTCCATACTATCGACAGGGTTCATGGGGGCTAGAATTTTTCTCAAGATCCAAACCCGTTGAAGCACAGCTTCATCTAGAAGCAGTTCTTCACGTCGTGTACCGGATTTATTAATGTCCATGGCCGGAAAAGTTCGTTTGTCTGAAAGGCGTCGATCCAGGTGGATTTCCATATTTCCTGTACCTTTAAACTCCTCGAAAATAACTTCATCCATTCGACTGCCAGTCTCAACCAGAGCTGTGGCAATAATGGTCAGGCTGCCACTTTCTTCAATATTTCGCGCGGCGCCAAAAAAACGTTTGGGTCGATGCAAGGCATTGGAATCCACACCACCAGACAAAATTTTTCCACTGGGTGGTACAACAGTATTGTAAGCACGTGCCAGACGTGTGATGCTGTCCAATAATATAACAACATCTTTGCGGTGCTCAACCAAACGTTTTGCTTTTTCAATGACCATTTCGGCAACCTGAACATGACGCTGAGCAGGCTCATCAAATGTGGAGCTGATCACTTCAGCATCAACTGAACGTTGCATATCAGTTACTTCTTCAGGGCGTTCATCAATTAACAGTACAATCAAATTCACTTCTTTATGATTGGCATTGATACTGTTAGCAATGTTTTGAAGCAACATGGTTTTTCCAGTTCGAGGGGGGGAGACAATCAAACCACGTTGACCAAAGCCAATGGGTGTGAGTAAATCCATGACACGCATGGAATAATTATCTTCCTCTCGCTCAAGTTCCATTTTTAATGTCGGATAAAGCGGTGTCAGATTATCAAAAAGAATTTTATCTCTTGATTTTTCAGGATCTTCATAGTTGACCGCTTCGACTTTGAGTAAAGCGAAATAACGTTCTGACTCTTTGGGTTGTCGAATCTGACCGGAGACAGTATCACCGGTTTTAAGATTAAATCTACGAATTTGAGATGGTGATACATAAATATCATCCGGGCCCGGAAGATAATTACAATCTGGTGCTCTCAAAAAACCAAATCCATCAGGTAAAATTTCTAATGTGCCTTCTCCATAGATCTGGCCATTTTTTTCTATTTGAGCCTGAAGGATTGAAAAAATAAGTTCTTGTTTTCGTAAACCAGCGGCACCTTCAAGATTAAGATCTTTTGCCATTTGGTTCAAATCATTGATACTTTTATCTTTTAATTCTACAATATTCATAATATCACTCTATTAACGTTGTGGTTTTGACTTCACTAACAAATAAGTGAAGCAATAGTTTAAGTAAAGATGGTGTTATAAAATATTGGCTTGTATGAGTAAGGATCGTTTGGAAATATTTTCCTCAATTGGACAGGCCAGACAAGTCGAACATATTTGAACAGCCCGACTTGTCATATCAATCATCGTTTGTAATCATGCAGATTTCTTACATGTATTAGAAATGAGTTATGGTTTCCATTCTTTCCAAACCTTGCCGACTAAATCCGGGCCTGGTTTTAAAGTTGCTTTACCAGGCGTCCATTCTGCGGGACATACTTCATTCCCACCGGTCTCACGAACAAGTTGGTATGCTTGAATTTGACGAATCGTTTCATTAATGTTTCTACCTACCGGCGGAGTTAATACTTCCATTGCTTGAATAACACCGTCCGGATCAATAAGGAATCTTCCTCGAATGTTTACACCTGATGCTTCATCGTAAACACCATACATCTGTCCAAGTTTTCCGCCACCATCAGAGACCATCGGGAAAGGTATTCCACCATCAACCATTTTTGATAATTCTTCTTCTTCCCAAATTTTGTGAACAAAGACACTGTCAACACTAACTGAAAGCACTTCTACTCCCAGCTTTTGCATGTCTTCATATTTATCAGCGACCGCTGATATCTCTGTCGGTCAGACAAATGTAAAATCTCCAGGGTAAAAACAAATCATTACCCATTTTCCCTGGTAATCAGAGAGCTTTACAGAAATAAATGCACCTTTATGATAGGCTTTTGCTTCAAAACCAGGTGCTTTTGAACCAACTTTTGCGCTAAACATAATGTTCTCCTTTTTACATTTTTTTGTTTCAATCGACTCCTTTGTCAATGAAGATTTTGTTGGTTCTGAGCAACCAACCTTTACTTCCGACATACAAACACCTCCAATATTGTTGGACAATTAAAAAAAATTAATCCAAAACTTCCATCAATTTTCCACAGCAAAGTGGAATCCGATCGCCTTTTTTCAAATCAACATATTTATTACAAGTCATACAAATACATTTACTGTCATTTTCAGCGTATGCTTCTGGAACACCTTCTGTATTCGTTTCAGTTACACCTTCAATGACAAAACGTGCAATATTTTTTTCTTCATGTTTGGGAACAAATTCACCCATTGGCACCATTTTTTTGTTGAATCTTGCACAATCCACAATTGTTTTCCATAGTGTCTCCAATTGTGCTGTTTCTTCAGCACTTTCAGGTGTAAATTCAACAATATTCTTTTCGATATTTATTTTCATAGTTTTCTCCTTTATTATGTTAATAAATACAGAATAAAAGCGTTTTTATTCACAAAATTGTAATCTTGTCATCCTGAAGATTATATTTAGTAACTGACTATTCGAGCCAATAAAAGACTGTTCGTATTAGCTATTTATATTTTTACTTAAGTTTCAAAAATGGAATATGGAATACATCTTAATCTTTGGTATAATGTACTCCTATTTTTCGTAGTTATGTTATTTCTAGCATTTTAGACATGTTGATCGTCTTTTTATTAAGTCTAAGGATTTATTCTGAAAAGTAAATGTTGTGGTATCCTTTTTTTTTGGGAATGAATGTTTTTTGTTTACGTGAATAAACAACTATCAACTCACTCTTTGGAAGAGACCAAAATCACTTTGATCCAAAGTTATCGAAACTTTCCTGTCATGTCAAGCTATTAATAGGAAAAAATTAAAAAAAATTAATGATCAAGAATATTTCCGCATGCATCAAACGATATGGGCGACCAATTTGTCCTTTGACTGACAGAAGGATGCTTTTCAATGTCGAATTTCAAACCTTCTGAAACAAAGAAATGCTGTAAACGTCCAGTATTTTCAATCCACACCATTCTCAATGAAGGACCGCCGATATGACCTATTGTATGCAAGCATGCTGCCAAACATTGCTGATCTGTATCAAAAAAAATTGGAATCATGGCCTTTTCAGGAGATAAGGCTGTGAGTGCATTCATGTACGTCGATTCAAAATCTATTTTATCAAGACATCGGGTGCGAATAATATCAGCAAGACCGATTCCATTGGCATTTCCATATGATTTTTCTGATAGATTTCTCACATAAATGCGTTTGACATGTGGATGTGCAAATACATTTCCCACAATATCGCGATGTCGACCAGTAACGTTGGAATCCATACCAATTCCACTGATATTTTTACCTATTTCATCAATCATTAGAATATCAATTTGATCAAATGGAATGGATGGCATCAGTTTTTTGGCCTTTAATAACAATTCTTTTTCACGCACAACAATGTTTTTTCCTGGAATCGCTTCTACATACGATAACTGGCCGTTCTGATTTTCAATCAAGGCCAATCCAAAAATTATACTATAATCATTGATAATCATTTGGGCAATGGATTCAATCCAAAAAAATCCATCAGTTACTGCTTTTTGATGATACAAGCCAGCGCCTGTCGCTTTTCCAAGACCAATACTCATCATTTTGCAAAGACCACTTTCAAGAGGACCTTTAAATTTTGTATGGGACTTGATACGATTAATAATCACAAGATGATCAACTTCAATTGCTGTTTTGGAAAAAAAAACAGGAAAATCTGGGGATATAGACCCGATTTGAACAGTATCCATATCAGATAAAACAGGCGCGCCAATTGATTTTTCGGTAATACCAAATGCAGCAAGCACGTCTTTTTGTCCGGTTTCATGTCCGCCGCCATGACTTCCCATAGCCGGTATAATCACAGGTGAAAAGCCATTTGTGCGAAGGAATTTCACACAGTGGTGAACAACAGGTGCCAAACGATCAATTCCGCGACTTCCAACCGCAATGCCAACAACCGAACCTTTTTTGGCAGATGGTATCTGAATATTTGTCAGGGTTTGTTGTAATGCTTTATGAACATCTTGAATATACTCAGATGGCCACTGTTGTTTCACAGAAGCGATTCGAATTTCAGATAATTGTTTTACCCCTTGAAGAATAGGCGGTAAGCGATCATAATGAATTCTTTTAGCCTTCTGAAATAATTTTGGCATCAATTGGGGCATCAGAAACCTCTGCCTTTTGATCATTGTCAGAGGTTTCCCAGGCAATTTGTTTGGTATCGTCTCTCTGATAGGTTAATTGAAGTTTTTGCTTTTCGATTTCTGTCTTGCTTTCAATGGTTTTAGTGGCTAATAAATATCGCAAATAAATAACCCAGACAAATATGCCAAATAAAAGGATCGCACCCACAAGAAAAAACCATTTAAACCGAAGTATCGCATGCGCGCCAACTTCACCAATATAGGTAATAAAGTTGGGTATGACCCAGTAAGCCAATATACTTAAAAAGACCACTGCACCAATAACAAATATATTAATATCAGTTATTCGGTGAAGCATGCTTTCAAAGGCAGTTACATCATTGGATTTTTTTTCTGACTCTTTTTGACTGTTTTTGTCATCTTCCCCAAGTAAATTTGAAATTGCCTTGAAAACAAATGCCACCAGCAATACAATGCCCACCGGAATGCCAAAAGCAGCTGTAAACCATGCACGAAAAGGAAATGGTACGTGCTTGGACTGAAGTTTTAATTCATATTGATCCAGCGGGCCAAAATTTTTTTCAAAATAATATTTGTTGAAATCAGTTAGGTTACTGCCATCAGCTTCATATATAATATTATTCTGATCATTAATGACCACAATTTTGGATTGATTCCCTGATTTCAATATGGCAACTGCAAAAATTTCCATTTCAAGCAAGAATAGACAAATGCCTATAATAATAAAGAGTCGTTTATTTTTTTGAATTAATCGCAATAGCGGATTTTGTGTGCTCATAAAGTAAAACCTCTATATGAAACGTCAATTATTCATACAAATAAGTTTTCATTTGGGCGTTGATTTAACATCAAAGGGTGCTCAAAAAAATGATTGAGTATTCCTTTGATTTCATCAAATGATTTTGATGTTCGAAGTTTTGTTCTCAGTGTATTCCCAAACCGAAAACTGGCACAATAATACCTGGAGTACTTATAAAAGCGTTTTATTGCTTGCTGAAAATCATAATGTTTTTCCAGCAAATTGATATATCTAAATATGGCTTCCTTATATGTAATGTCAGCGGCATGGAATCTGTCATTCAATTCTGCAAAAATCCAGGGCTTAGACAATGCAATTCTGCCCAATGATATGCCATCACAGGAAGTCTGCTCAAACATGTTATAACAATCCTGACGATCAAAAACATTGCCATTACCAAAAACCGGGATATTTAATGCACGCTTAATTTTTTCAATGTACGCCCATTTCGGCGGTCGTGTTCGGCGATCAGGTGCCACTCGTGGATGAAAGGTAATGGCATCTGTCCCAGCCGCTTCTAGCATGCAAGCAAAATCAACAGCCTTGTCTGATAAATCCACAGGGGGCAGCTTGAGGCGATTGTTAGAATCCAGCCATCCGGCTCTAAACTTTACCCAAAGAGGAATATCAACAGCATCCCGAACAGCTTTGACAATATCCATTGCCTGATTTGGTTTTTTGAGTAAATATGCGCCCATGCCGCGTTTACAAATACGTGCCACTGAACAACCAAAATTAATATCCACGCCAAAAAAACCTTCCTTAGCAATACGCCTGGCTGCTTTGGCCATGTCATTGGGCGAGTTTCCTAATAATTGCCAGACAAGTAAGTGTCGCTCCTCATCGCGCCATCGAAAAATGGGAGAAACATGGCGATTTTCATGAGGGATTGCTTTTGCACTACTCATTTCAGAAAATAAAAGCCCATATTGGCCGTAGTCTGAAAGCAACTCCCGAAATGCCACATGTCCCAGACCTGACATTGGCGCAAAGACCAGTCGATTATTCAGGCATTTTGTTCCAATTTGCAATGGTCTTTGTATCCAGTTCAATAATTTATCTTGAGATTCACGCATGTGCAGGTTTTTCTTTTGATGGATTAAAATATCCGAACCGAAGATTCGGATAATGATTGGCCAAATGGTTTAATAAATTCCCCATGCCAATCCCTTTTTCAACAATTAAATCTGATAACTGCTTATAATACCACATTGGATCAATATTCAGATTTCGCCACTGAATCAGATGTATTGGATATTGTTTCAAAAAATTTTCAAGCGCCTGGACTTCGTTTGGAGAATCTGTTACGCCCGGACAATTCAAATAATTCAGTGAAACATATTTGTCAAGAGATAAGGCAATTTCAATACTTTTTATAACATCCTCAAATTTGTAGTTGACAGGTTGAAAATACCTCAAATAGGCTTCTTTCTGAAACGAATTGATACTCACACGCATGCTATCTAATCCCGCATGAAATAGCGATTTAAGTAAATCAGGCCGGCTTGCATTTGTATTTAAATTGATGGTTCCTGCATCAGTATTTTGACGAATTTTTGTTATGGCCGGCTCGATGACATGTGATGCCAATAATGGCTCTCCTTCGCATCCTTGACCAAAGCTGACAACAGAATGTTGTACCTTTTGTATATGCTGTAACGCAATTTCAGATATTTCATCTGCTGAAGGTGTAAATGTGATGCGATCTTGACTGCATCGGTTGGCACAATTATTGGCTGATGACAGGCAGCCCAAACATCGGGCATTACATGAAGTCGATGTTGGTAAGGGGGCTTCGTATCGCCCAATAAACAGATTTTTGGCTGCTGGGCAGCCATAGACCAACGCACAAGACTCCAGATGTTTTCGTAAACGATTATTGGGCATTATTTTTTGAAATCGTTTTATCCCAGAACGTATTTTGGAAATTGGCATTTGACGTAAATCCTGGCGGGGCTCCCAATCAACCTGGATGGCTGCAACACGGAAACCATCATGACTCCATCCCACAGCACCATATGAAAAAAGGGGTAATGGTTGACAATTCTGACCAGGTAAATACGCGCTAACCTTTGAAAGAACATATCCTGGAGAACAAAACACTGCAACCGGAAACAAGGAGGTACCTGGTTCGTATGGGTTTTCTGATATGGCCGCATAAGAATCAGATTCTGGATGATAGACAATGGGATATCGATCTGGTAAAAACATTAACTCACTGCCATAGGGCATAGGAATAGTATTTTTTGTTGTGAGTATTTCGAAATCTTCATGGCTGCAACAGCCGACTGCTTTGTAACCATCAAGTTCGAATATTTGTCCTGTTTCGTCTGCAACCAAAGGAAGCAGTTGAGTTGTGTTAGACATTTTTTTCCAAGTATTTATAAGAATTTTTCGATTCTACTATTCAAAGGATCATAAAAATAAATATTTTATTTTTCAAAAAAAAGCAAGCACGGGAAAGTTTTTGGTTCAAATTGTTTAAAAAATTGCATTTTACTTACTAAGGAAAACTCTAAAAATAATTTAACCATTTGCTTCTGTCCAACCAGCCATAATAACAAATCTTACTGGCATTTAAGACAATCTTGATTTATAATTCTCATAACCAAACTTTTTGACCAATTCAATCCCCCTTTTTTCAGCGTCATAAAGATAGATAGAAGGTAGACGTATGCCATTAAATGTATTTGTTTTTACCATTGTATAATGTGCCATATCAGAAAACAATAGTTTATCGCCAACTCTTAATGGATTATCAAATGAATACTCTCCAATAATATCACCTGCAAGACATGACATACCTGCAAGTCTATATGAAAATCGTTTTAATCCGCTATCATCACTGTCAATAATATGTGGTTTAAATGACATTTCACATACATCAGGCATATGTGTTGCTGCAGATGTATCAAGAATTGCTGTCGGCATGTCACAAGCAATGATATCAATTACACTTGTGATAAAAAAACCTGCATTCAAGGCAATTGCTTGACCTGGTTCAAGATAAATATCAACTTGATATTTTTTTTTAATATTATCAATTAGCTTGCAAAGAAGATCTATATCATAATCTCTGCTTGAAATATGATGTCCACCCCCAATATTTAGCCAGGATCGTTCATACAGATATGGCCCAAAAGATTTTTCAAAAGCTGCAAACGTTCTCTGTAAGGCATCAGCATTTTGTTCACATAAGGTATGAAAATGAAGCCCTGAAATATTATCCATTTCTTTTGCTTCAAAATGTTGAATTCTCACACCAAGTCGAGAGTTTTTCCCGCATGGATCATATCTGGAAAAAATACCTTCGGAATGTTCAGGATTGACACGAATGCCACAAGAGATTGTATGAGGTGTTTTTATAATCAATGGACGAAATCGTTTCCATTGAGAGAATGAATTGAACACCACATGGTCAGAAAAGCCTATAATTGATTTAAATTCCCTATCACTAAATGCTACAGCATAACTATGAACTTCTTTGTTCAATTCTTCTCTGCCAAGCCTGGCTTCATCTTGTGAACTTGCACAAACACCATCAAGATGATTTCTGAATAAAGGAAAAACTGAAAACATTGCAAACGCTTTAAGGGCCAAAAGAATTCTACAACCTGTTCTGTTTCTGATTGATTCAAATTTGATTAAATTTTTTTTTAACGCTATTGTATCCAGGACAAATGATGGCGTTGTTACTCCCGAAAGATCAGCGAGTAAAGACTTATTTTTTTCCATGACAAACCCTATTTATGGGCGTATGTGAGAGTTGGACGATCATAATTATAATATTTCTTAGAAATCTGTAAATGGGCGCATTCCCAAAAAGTAGGACATTTGTTTTCTTAGCCCTTTCAGGGCTAAGAAAACAAATGTCCTACTTTTTGGGAATGCGCCCTCTGTAAATTCTGATTAAAAAAAAGACACGAATATGTTCCCCAACTTATACATACACCCACTTCTACATACGCTCATTATTCATGTGCGAATGGGCCAAAATTTTTTAGCAAAGTGGGTCATTTTTACTTTAGTTTTAAAGACTTGTCTGAATTGTGACTTGTCGGATTGGGGAAGCTATTTTTCGAATAACGATATATTTCTTGTGAAACTGTACCTTTTTTCAACAAATTTTGAGCAAAAAAAAGCCTCTGGAGTATTTTCCAGAGGCTTATATTTTTAAACCACAATTGTAATGTGATTGTATTTTTGGCTCCCCAGCACGGACTCGAACCATGGACTCGGTGGTTAACAGCCACCTGCTCTGCCAACTGAGCTACTGGGGATTAATTGGCTTATTTAAACAATATATATTTATTAAAATGAATTGTCAAGAAAAAATTTATTTTTTTTGTAAATTTTTAATAATTAATTTTATCATTGACATTTTCATTAAACTTATCAATAATAATAATTAAATTTGAGTGTTTGTCAAGATTTTTGATATGGTTTTAAATTAGAAGTTGTGTTATGTAAAGCGCCATTATCTTTGTCGCTTACATTTTTTTTAGATTATTTAATCAGGGTGAATTGATGAGTATACTAATTGTAGAGGATAATCCAATCAGCTTAAAAATACTTGATATTAATTTACGCGAAAATGGGTATGAGGTTATGACAGCTCCTGATCCAAAAGAAGCGATGACCCAACTGGAAACAAATCCAAATATCAAGCTGATTATCACTGACATTATGATGCCCGAAATGGATGGGCTTGAATTTATTGCTAAAGTAAAATCAAATGCACAATGGAAAAAATTACCTTTCATTATAATATCAGCTATGAGCAATAAAAAGACAGTAAAAAAAGCAATTGCTTTGGGCTGTCAGCATTTTCTTGTCAAGCCGGTACAATCTCAAAAATTGCAGAAGATGGTAAAAAGCATCTTGCCCAATCAACGATTGATAATTCGGAATAAGAGCCAGAATGCAGCACAAATGGGACTCGATATTACTTCATATCAAAGAATATGCACTATGTTTGGAGAGATGCTCAAAAAAGAGACAGCGGTATTAGAAAAAGAATTGGGCAAAGGAAAATATAAAGATTTTTCTCTCAATCTAAAGCAACTCAGGGAAAGCGCAACAACTCTTTCTGCTGAACGCGTTTTGGATATTTTGGATCATTTGGACAATATGGCATCTGAAGATGGTAAGCGATCTGTCTGGAATATTACAAAATATTATGAAGAGCTTCTTAAAGAAATTAAACTGCTCTATAATGCACTGACAATTTCTGTCGAGCTATAGCAGGTTTAGGTACAATCGTGTCTCAATCATTTGATAAAAAACAGTTCTTACAAAGGATATACACAGTTCATGATCAATTAACGAACAAGTGGCATCTCGCGTGCAAAGAATCTTGTTCGGATTGTTGCACGGATCACATCTTAATGACATCCCTTGAAGGAAAATTAATACTGGACTACTTAAAAAAAAATAACCTCCAATATTTCTTACAGCATACACAAAAATTCCCGCCTAAAAAAAGATATCATCCAAAAACAACCATTAACCAGGAAGCTTGGCTTGCCTTAAAAGATGACCCCATTCCTGAGCCAGAAGAAACCCCGATCAAAACGTGCGTGTTTTTAACAAACAACAAATGTTCTATATATCCTGTAAGACCAATGAGTTGTCGAGCAATGGTGTCTTCAACGCCATGTCATAAAACTGGGCATGCTGCTATGACTTCATTTCAAATGAGTGTTGCAACATTATTCTATCAATTTATTGAAATGTTAGATATTAATGGCGATTATGGAAACTATCTCGATATTTTAGAAGTGTTAACAATCTCACCCGAAACCCAATCTATTCAATTGATATTAGTTAAATCGTTTTTACTCAAAAACCAACGAATCTATCAAGTGATGATGCCCCCTGAGCATCGTGACGAACTTATTCCAATTATGGATGAGATTCAGTGTATTTTTCATACGAAAACTTGATTGAAGAGGAGCCTCATTTCAAATAACAACGTGCATTTTAGGGGCAAATCTTTTTTTCGGTCACAAATGTATTGGTTTCGGATATAGTTTTTTATTGATGGATTTTGTTCAAAGGGCGAACATAAGGTTCGCCCCATTATAGATCCAGTCGTGTGAATTATGATCTAGATTGAAACAAGTTCGTAATTTCGGGATCCCAATCCAATTTTTTCTGCATATTCAAGTTGTAATGGCCAATCTATTTTTGGATAAAGGGCTTTGAACTTATCCCCTCCGGATTCCAGGCCAGATTTTAGGCAGGATGCTGGATTTCCAGGCGCCTGATTAACCAAATCAGCCGATGCCTGATCTATTGCGACCAGATCTTTTGATGCAACAATACCAATATCATTGACAATAACAGCATCATTATAGGGATAACAATCACAAGCAGGGGCAACATCGGTGATAAAATTAATATAAACACATTTTTTTTCTTTGCCCTTCACAACACCGGCTGTATACTCAACCATTGTTTCTAGAAAAACAGGAACTTCCTGATTCCAGGCAACCTGTATAGCTTCTTCCTGACAGATTAAAATACATTCACCGCATCCGATACATTTATTTTTATCAATAGCGGCTTTTTTATCCACAATAGAAATAGCTGATTGCGAACAATGTTTTAAGCACTCCCCACAGGCCTTACATTTTTTTTTCACGATTTTAGGGCTGATAGATGAATGCTGTCTTAGCTTTCCTTTACGTGATGCACATCCCATCCCCAAATTCTTAATTGTACCACCAAATCCAGAAAGTTCATGTCCCTTAAAATGGGCCACACTGATTAAAGCATCAGCTTCAACAATTTCTTTGCCAATATAGACCGATTGGCAATTCTTTTGATTGACCTCAACTGCTGTTTCGGTTTTGCCGCGTAAGCCATCAGCGATAACCAAAGGCGCATCAACAACAGACCAGGCAAAACCATTCCATATGGCGGTTTGAATATGAGTCGGTGCATCACTTCTGGTACCAGCATATAGCGTGTTGGCATCTGTCAAAAAAGGAATACCATTATATGTTTTGATCACTTGAACAATTTTTCGAACATAATTGTTACGAATATATGCTGTATTTCCATATTCACCAAAATGAATTTTAATTGCTGTTAAGTCATTTTTTTTAATGCATTCATTTGCGCCAACAGCATTTAAAAGATTCTCAAGTTTGTCCATTAAATTATTGTTTGCTTTTGCACGTAAATCCATAAAATAGACGTCACTTTTCACCTTAACCTCCTTTATAAAATTTCTAAAATTTGTACGTCAGAAATCCCTGGGTCAGAAATAAACTGAATTTTCTTATTGGGAAATCTGCGTGATAACTGTTTCACATTTGTTTGATGAATGCCTTTCATCTCGCTCATTCTTTTCGGATTCACCAGAATGGCGATACGATTGGCACAAGATTTTTGAATTTGTTCTGTAACTTTATCCAACAACAGTTCAGAATAGACCAAATGTCCAAAGGCAGGATGATAAGGACCGGATAAAATATGAGATTCCAGGTTATCCTGTGGTTGTATGCCCATTCTTATGACAGGAATATTATTTTTTTGAAACAGTAACAAACTGTCTTTTGCACTCGTTACAGCCTGATTCAAAGACAGTGGTCTGTAGTACCCTTCCCGATACCAGTTTGACAGTATACTGCCTTTGAGTACGAGTGTTGGATACAATCGAACAAAATCCGGTTTCAGGGTAATAATTTTTTCAATGGTTTGCGCAAAGGTTACTGAAGTATCCCCTGGCAATCCAGACATTATTTGGTGTCCAACCTGATAACCAGCATTTTTTAAAATTTCAGTTGATTGACAGACACTGTCTGATGAATGCCCGCGTTGTGATTTCATGAGCACATCATCAATCATAGATTGTACGCCAAGTTCGACAGTTTTTATGGCATATTTTGCTAGCAATAGCAATCGTTTTTGGGTCACCGTGTCTGGACGAGTTGAAAACCGGATACTTGCAACTTTTTTGCAATTCACATAGGATTGGGCACATTCAAGTAATTCTATTATTTCGGATTCTTGCAGGCCTAAAAAATTGCCACCATAAAAGGATATTTGAACATTTTGATTATTACGATGATTATATGATAGGAATCGGTCAATATTTTTTACCAGCGCAAAACTGGAGATCTGATTCGAGCGGATATTTGTGATTGCGTATTGATTACAAAAAATACAACGATGTGGACATCCGGCCTGAGGCAAAAAGATTGGTATAATAAATGGTTTGAAATCTTTCACATGTAAAACAAAAGTTGATTATTTTTGATGATCTTTTTTCAATTGAACATAGGCTGCTCTGGCAGCATTTTGTTCTGCAATTTTTTTGCTTTTACCTGAGCCTTGTGCTGTGATAATATTTTCAACTACCAGTTCAACCTTGAAAAACTTTTGATGATCCGGTCCAGCTTCCTGAATGACATTGTATGAAGGAGTTTCTTTGTAAATACCTTGAACATATTCCTGAAATTTGCTTTTGTAGTCATTATTCGAAATCTGGGTTAACATATTCGAAAATAAAAAAGATACAAACTCAAACCCTTTCTCAAACCCCCCATCAAGGTAGACCGCTGCAATAATGGCTTCAACAGTATCTCCGAGGATCGACTGTTTTTCCCTGCCATTGGTATGAATTTCACCTTTTCCTAATAATAAATGTGGTTGCAAATCCAGATGTCGTGCGACAACTGCCAGTTGGCTTTCATTAACAAGTGTTGCACGCATACGAGATAAATCACCTTCATTTACATCAGGAAAATGCTGCATCAATAAGTCACCAATAACCAGATTCAAAACAGCATCGCCCAGGAATTCCAGTCGTTCATTATCTTTCAGTCCTAAATGGTTCTTTTCATTCACATAAGATCGATGCTGTAGAGCGTTTTGCAGCAGTGAAATGTCATCAAATTTATAATTGAGTTTATTTTCAAGAACTGTCAACTGTGGATCATAATCATCCTGATATACATCTGATGTCTTCATTTTGGACCTGGTTATGTTCTGGTGCTGCATCTTTTTTTGATATGTTTCATACATTTTTTCATAAATAGAATATGATACTTGAAACTCGCCATTTCCAATTCCCAATTGAATACCAGGCTTATAATCCCCATGGAAATCTGTGCCACCAGTGATCAGCAAATCATATTTTTCTGCAAGACTGGAATAAATCTTCATAGCTTTCAGATTATGTTCAGGGTAAATCACCTCAATGCCCATTAATCCCATATTTTTTAAATATGCAATGAGCGCATCAAGTTCTTCATTTGTTTTTAATCTGAGAAGATATGGATGTGCTAAAACAGGTATTCCCCCGGCATTTAAAATTACCTGTATTGCAGTTTCAGGTTCGAGACGATATTTTTCAACATATGCAGCTTTTCCTTTGCCAAGATACTTATCAAAGGCTTCCTGAAATGTGTTTACAGCTTTTTTCTTTAGCAGAATTTCTGCAATGTGAGGGCGTCCAGGCAGACTGTCTCCAACAAGTGCTTTGATATCGTCTTCACTAATTTCAATTCCTGCATCGTTTAGTTTTTCAATTATTTGTGGCGTACGCGCCTTACGTGCTTTTTGAAGGTTATCAAGTGTTTTATTCAGTTTTTCATCATCAAGATTGATGAAATAACCCAGCATATGAATTGAACTGGATGCCTGACAAAAAGATGGAACACCTGTGCTGATTTCAACGCCTGTTACAAAATTCATTGTTGATGGAATACCTGATTCACTTGCGAAACGAGAACCATCTATTGTATCATGGTCTGTAATGGCAATTGCTTTCAGTCCCAGCTTGTGAGACATTTGAACAATTTCTGTAGGCGAGTAACTGCCATCAGAAGCATTTGAATGAATATGCAAATCAATGATATCTTTACTATATTCCAAGTGCTTTCTCCATTTTTTCGGCTCGCGTTTTGCAATCTATGCACTGGGTAGTGACAGGTCGTGCTTCAAGGCGTTTTACTGAAATGTCATTGCCACAACTGTCACAAATGCCAAACGTGCCTTCTTCAATTCGAAGTAGTGTTTTTTTGATTTTTTTAATCAGTTTACTTTCCCTGTCACGAATCCGAAGCATAAAACTTCGGTCTGTCTCATGGGATGCCCGATCTGTAGGGTCTGGAAAACTCTCTTTTTGATTTGACATGCCTGTAACAGTGTCATCTGCTTCTTTCAGCAGATCATCTAACTGTTTGGTCAGCAATGTTCGAAATCGATCCAGTTCTTCTTGCTTCATATCTTACCTCTTTTTGGGTATCTTTTTTAGTATTTATTTCTTATTATAAAGATCCCTATAGAAATATTTTCAAAAATCAAAATATATACCATCATTACTTGCAAATGTAAAGATTAAACTTTATTTTTTGTAAAAAATTGGTTGATTGGCATGCGCCATAATTTTGATACCAACATGCAGTGTCAGTATGAACCTTAGGTTCGTCTCTACATTACCCATTGGTATAACAGATTGGGGAAGTTATTTTGTGAGATTTTCTAAGTGAAGGTTTATTCAGAAGAAAAAGCATGAATTGCTTCTTCAAGGGTATCACAAATATGAAAGACGCGATCCAATTTAATCAGTCGAAAAATGGCCCCAACCTGATCAAGAACATTACAGATTTTGATATCCCCACCTTGATTTTTTATTCGTTTAATACAGGCATTCAAAGTGCCGCAACCCGAACTGTCAACAAACTGAATATTTTCCATATTGAATATGACCTTATTCGGTGTTTCAAGAATGTTATGAATTTCATCTTTAAATTCCGAACAATTGGCAGCATCCAATGTTTCTCCCGGCAATATGACAACAATGATATCATTTTCCCACTCTGCAAATTTGGGAAGATTTTTTATCTCTGTTTTCACAGGTCCTATCACAGTATTTTCATCAATATTTTTTGTTTTTGGAACAGATTCATTCGTATTTAAGGAGGGTTTTTGTTTCTGTTGCGTCATTGATTGACCTTCCGGCGGGGGAACTTTAAAAATATTTTTACAACTGGAACATCTGACCTTTGTTCCTTTTGCTGGTATTTTTTTTTCATCAAGGCGATATTTTTTTTGACAATTATCACAATGGACGATCATAGTCATCACTCCGCATTACTTTAAAGTTGCTGAAACCCACAAATCAAGGTGTTTGCTTTTTTCATGATCTGTGTTTAATACAATTTTTCCCCAATAGCGTCCTGGCTTTTTCATTTGATTTTGAACAGACAACAAATAAGACCTATCCTGTTTGATTAAAGTGCATATAACTTTATCTTTTAGTTTTCCCAGATCAAATCCAGTAATTTCAAATGGATAGTTCTGATTGGGTTCAATTGTAACCATTGTTTCATGTAAGGAACTACATTTTCCTTTGAAACTGACCCCTTTGGGTGAAACAGTGGCTAATGAATCGACCTGTCCTCTTGCTTTTAATTCAAAATCAGGTGTGTTGGGGTCATTGGAAATAATGTGAATCACATCTTTATATTGTTTCCCCCCATAACCTTCTGTGTCGATTTTAAGGGTCAGATTGCCAGACTTGCCAGGTGGTATTTCAGCATCATAACTGGCTGTCGAACAACCACATCCAGTTTTCACTTCCAAGATTTGTAGGATGGCATCACCATTATTTTTAATAACAAAAGTATGGGTAATAACATGACCTTCAAGCACTCTGGAAAATTGAAAAACATTTGCATCGCAAGTGATTATTGGCAATGCCCGCGTAAATTCACCATTATCAAATAACTGATTATTTGGAAACAAAGGGGGATCAGCTGCATGAGAAGCAACTGCAAATATGAGTCCAAAAAAAATATAAAAAAAACGATAGCATGCATTCATAATAAGCCTCCTTGAGCGATCTTTTTAATTATAGCTTGACAGGCAGTGTGATCAAAAACCGACATCCTTTATCCGGTTTACTGGAACAGGTTATTTTTCCCTTTAAATTTTGAACCACCAGATTATAAACAATATGAAGTCCCAATCCTGTTCCACCTTTTCCGCGCTTTGTGGTAAAAAAAGGATCGAAAATTTTGTTAATATGATCTGAATCAATGCCTTTGCCATTATCGGAATAATCAATTAATACATGAGTTTCCTGCAATGAAATATTAAATATCATTTTCCCATTGTCAATAGTCTCAAACCCATGAATCAGTGAATTCATTATCAAATTTGAAATGACCTGATAGAATGCGCCAGGATATGTAACAATATCAATATCATCAGGACAATTGACTGAAATTTTATGTGTCGTTCGTTTGTATTTTGGACGTAAACTGACCAGTATTTCATCCAAATACTGATTAACATTAATTTGTCGTTTTTGTTCGCTGGATTGATCCACAGCAACTTGTTTAAAATTCTGAATAAGGTTTGCTGCACGATTGAGATTTTTTAATATGCCAACTGAGGCCTCAGTAACTGTTTTCATATATTTTTCAAGGTCAGAGCGTTTCATTGTTGAAGTCCGATATTTTTTGGCGATTTCAGATGTTTTATATTCCAAAAAAGAGGATTCTGTAACAGCCAGTCCAATGGGCGTATTAATTTCATGAGCAACACCTGCGACCAATTCTCCCAATGATGCCATTTTTTCAGATTCCACCAGTTGGTTTTGAGTTTGTTGAATAACTTGCAAGGAGTCTTTTAATGCCTGTGTTTTTTGTTCAAGATCTTTATTAATTTCAAGAACTTGTTCATCAGCACGTTTTTTTTGCATGATCGTCACAAGCCCTTGCATCAATAATGTCAATTGATAGGCGTCATAGTGAGAGTAGTCTTCAGTTCTATTTGCCACACCGAGCATTAATATAATTGATGTTTCCTGGGTAAGCGGGATGATTAATTGTCGAACAATTGGAATGGCATTTGAATTTTTGATACTTGTATAAAAAGCGTTTTGCACGTCATTAATGATCTGGTTTGTGCGATTGATCATGGCTTCACGCCATTCGGGTGAATGAATATTTGGAAACATCAATTGGCTGTGATTTTCACAGTCTATATGACCATCAATTTGCGTCCAGATATGAATACGATCAATTTCTTCTTTATTATTAAAAAATACAATATAACCCATTTCACTGTTGCTATGCTGAACACTGGACTCAAGGGCATACTGAATTAATTCGATCACTGGATCTTTTATCATTTGAGTCATGCTCAGCAATTTTTTTGCTCTGGATTCTTCCACTTTCAAACGCATATTGGCTTCAGTTAGTTTTGCTGTTCTTTCAATAACACGTTGTTCAAGTTTTTCGTTAAGGGCATGCACTTCTTCCTCAGCCCGCTTGAATTCATTCATGGTCATATGTAGTTTTGTAATCATTGTATTAAAAGAATCTTCAAGCAATCTGATTTCATTGTTACCGCGGTTATACACCTGAATGCGATATTCCGCCATATTTTTCCAATCAATTTTTTTGATTGCTTCAATGAACTGGCTCAAAGGCCGCCCCAGGTGAATACGACCCACGAATAAAAAGAGCCCCCAAAGGGCAATTGTTTTGATAATCGCGTTGACAATTAGGAAAAAATAGCCAAGTTTGACCTTTCCCAAAACAACAGAGTTGCTTGAGTAAATAATCACTTTACCAAGTCGAATGCGTTGATTTCGATCATTAACATGAGACAAATCAAACCCATGCCAGAATAATGATGAAAATATGATCTTTTGAGAACCTATTGTTTCATAATTTCCTTGTGAATCAGTTTTTATATATTCGCCATCTGCACCCATAAACATTCCGGCAGCACCAAATATTCCCACATCTTCTTCATCAAGGGCTTTTACACCAATGATGATTGGATGTTCGAGCATGCCTTTAAGAATTGAATCGAGACGTTCAAGATCCAATGTCCAGATCGCATCTTCAAGACCCGGCTCAAATGTTTTTTGTAATATTTTTAATTCATTGATGACTTCCTTTTTCGTATAATAATATTCAACGCCCATATGAACAAGTGTCACTGTTAATGTGACAGCAAAATATATGGTGAAAGTTATTTTTAAAAGGCGTGTCACAATGGATTGTTTTAGAGGAACAGTTTGATGGTTTTGCATAAGATTGCTCCACTTTTTTATGTTTTATTATATTTTTGGCATCTTTGATAATGGTTGTCAGTTGATTAAATCATTGATATAAGATTTCTTTTCGATAATTTTATTATAACAAACCATTAAATAATTAATAACAACATCCGCAAAGGTTAAAGCAAGTCGGATGTAATAATAAACGTTGCAAATAAGGAGAAAAAACATGTCTGAATATATTGTCAAGCCTGAAAAGCCGGGTGGTTTCCTTGATTTTTTACCGGTAGATTATCTTGCCAGGGAAAAAATGTTGAAAACCATTGAAAATGTTTTCCGGCGGTTTGGCTTTGATCCAATTGAAACCCCGCGTATTGAATTTAAAAAAATTTTATCCGGTGAAACCAGTGATACTGGAAAAAATATATTTCATATAAAACAAACTGAAAATGATGAGCCGCTTGCATTGCCCTTTGATCATACCGTCCCTTTTGCACGAATTCTAGCAGCCAATCCCTATGATGCCCGATCAAAAAGCGGCATTCGTTTGCCCTGGCGACGTATGGTTGTTGGGCCTGTTTTTCGCGCTGATAATCCCCAACATGGTCGATTTCGCCAGTTTTATCAATTTGATGCCGACATTGCCGGAACATCATCCATGATGGCTGATGCTGAAATTATTGCTCTAATGGTTATTACCATGAATGAACTTGATGTTTCAAATTATCGTATTCGCTTGAATCATCGAAAAATTTTAAATGGTCTTTCATGTTTATGCAAAATTGATGACCGACCATCAATTTCACAAAAAAATATTGTTTGTGAATTGATGCGAATTCTCGATAAATTGGACAAAATTGGCAAAAAAGGTGTTTTTAAAGAACTGGCCCGACCTCCAGAATCATTAGAAGACCCTGCACCTCATTTATCAGAGGCTTCCATTTCAAAAGTCGCTTCATTTTTAGATATTGATGGAACCAATGATCAAAAAATTTCCTCATGCGAAAAGTTATTTGTTGGAATTGACATTGCCATGAATGGTATATCAGAGCTCAAAGAAATATTTAAATGTTTATCTGCAATGAAAATTCCTTTAACAAAGATTGAAATTGATTTTTCAATTGCAAGGGGACTGGATTATTATACCGGTCCAGTCATGGAAATGGAACTTCTGGATGCACCGCAATTCGGATCTGTATTTTCTGGCGGAAGATACAATAACCTGGTCAGCCGGTTTACAGGAAAAGAATTGCCAGCAGTAGGAGCATCTATTGGTGTCGATCGATTATTTGCTGCGTTAAATCATTTGAAATTAATTGATGATTCTCAGCAAACAGTTACTGATGTCATGATCATTCGGATTTCACCTGATCATGATCCCGATTATCTCGAAATGGCACAGAACTTAAGAATAGCGAATATTCGGACAGAAGTATGTCTGGTTGAAGATACGACTTTTAAGCGGCAATTTAACTTTGCCATCAGTCGGGGCGTTCGTTTTGTTATTATATGTGGTGAAAACGAATTTAATGCAAAAAAAGTTCAAATAAAAAATTTAATTACACGCAAGCAAGTAGAACTTGATGCGCACATGATGGTTGAATATTTGGTTCAGGAACTCCTTTAGCAAAGATTGATAATAAATTCCCCTATCCGACATGTATGAAAAAATTCAACTTGTCCAACTGAAGCAGATGGCTAGGCTATAAATGGAAACCCAAAAAACGAAAAACAGGTAGATTATGATACATTATTTTTTATTATTTATGACACTCTTAGTAATAAATGTGCCTGAAAAAATTGATGCACAGGATTTGGTATTATCAATCAGCTCGACACCGGTGCCAGATTCACTTCTATTGGAACACTCCTTTGACGTTGCCATTTTGAATGCCCAATTGCCAGTTCATTATGTCTGGGATTTTGGTGATGATCGCGTATCTTTTTCCTCAAATCCTGTTCACTCATATGCTTCACCTGGAGAGTATCGTGTATGGCTCAATGTAATCGACGCTGATGGTCAATCTGGTAACGCCATTCATTGGGTTCAAGTGCGTAAAGATGTATTTCAACAGGATCAGCAAATGACCTATCGATATTTGAGTGCCTCACATGCCAATTGCATGTATTGTGACCGATTCAAGGATAACATTGTATGGATTGGCACACAAGGTGGTTTGATTCGGGTAGATTTAAAAAATGGCTTTCAACAATACTACCGAAACCCTTTGCCATCAGGTCATGTTTTGGATATCTGTCAGATGTTTGACAAAAGTCTCTGGATTGCTACAACCGGTGGTCTGGTTCAATTCAATGATCTCACACTTGAATGGAATACCTGGAATAAATTGAATTCAGGTCTCACTGAGGACAGTATTTATGCATTGTCAACTTCAAGTGATTTAAAAAAACTGTGGATTGGTACAATGGGTGGTGGCATTTTCTGTTGGGATGCCCTTGAAAAAATATGGTTAGCATATTCCACCAATAACACAGAAATTCCAACAGCGAATATCTGGGATCTTGCTGTTGACAATCAGGACAATCTCTGGGCTGCAACCCATCGCGGACTAATTTATTTAAATACATCAACAAACAGCTTACGAATTTTTCAATCTGAAAACAGTGATTTGCCAGACAATGTAATCAATGTTGTGAGCAACGATCCTCATGATAATATTTGGATAGGTACCTGGAATCAGGGTATTGTTCAATTTGACCCTGAAACAAATGAGTGGAAACAATACAATTTCAACAATAGTCCGCTTACAGACAATTTTGTAAATCATTTGGCATCATCTCCTGATGGTCATATCTGGATCGCAACAAAAGAAAATGGTTTGTTGTGTTTTGATCCGGAAAACATGTTGTGGAAAACGCATCAATCAATGCTCAAATCCAATTCAAATCAAGTGTTCTCCAATGTCATAGCAACAAATGAAAACGATATTGTTGTCAATGTCAATAATGCGCTTATTAAAATGGAAGCAAATGGTCAGATTCAGTTTCATACACGATTGATACACCGACATCTGCCAGATAATTCAGTAAATTGTCTCACAAAATCCCGCCTGGGTGACATCTGGATGGGATTTCATCACAATGCACTTATGCGAATGTCTCCAAAAACAAATGATTATCAGTCTTGGACCCCAATAAACAGTCCTTTAACAACATATGAAATCCGGTGTATTCATGAAATGAGTGGTGGAAAAATTGCTGTAGGCACAGCCAATGGCCTTTTTATTTATGACACCAATGCACGCCAATGGACTGTATTTCATACACAAAATAGTGAACTACCACATAACACAGTATTCAGTATTTATTATGACGCCAACGCATATCTTTGGGTCGGCACAATGAATGGCATTGCGCGTTTTTATCCGGCAACATTCCAGTGGCAGACATATGCGACAATTACAGATATTATCACCTGTATCGCACAAACCACAGATGGTCGTATTTGGGCGGGTACAGCTTCAAATGGATTTTTGGAATTTCGACAGTCAGATGAATCATGGATGCGACATGATCTGTCAAATAGTAATATTCCAGACAATCATGTTCAATCCATGATAGGCGGTCAAAATCGGAAACTGTGGATCGGATTAACATCAAAGGGTTTCGCCTGTCTTGATCTAGAAACCAATCAGTTTGAACATTTTCATAAAGATAATTCTTCTTTACACAACAATAAAATCAATGTGCTTGCCGAATCACAATCTGGTGTTATCTGGATAGGCACTGATGATCAATACATTTACCGATTTCATCCATTGACACATGAATGGCGTACTGTGGCCTTGAGTCAAAATACATCTGAAATATCATCGGTCATAGATATTGCCATTGAAAGTGAAGACAACTTGTGGATAGGCACACAGAATAATGGAATTTTACATGTTTCATGGCCACAGGTGCTTGAAAATCCAGGGAGTGTCATCATTGTTGATAACGCTCTCAGCCGATTTTCCAGACACAACCAAAATTTGTTGATTCAGAATATCTATCAAACATTTATTGAAAATAATTTTCGTCACAATGATATATGGCTGATGACACCTTCCCAGGAAATAGATTTTAATGGCGATCATTGTGCGGATCCTGTAATTGATGGCTTTCCTGATCATAATAAAATTATTCAATCAATCACCCAATGGGCAGAAGAAAGATATGAACAGAATGCCCCTTTATTTGTATTTTTTTTAGGGCAATGGAATCAAAATAAGCCTGATGGTGAACCCTCATATTTGCTGCCAGCAAATCAATACCTGAATGTCTCGCAATTGCATGATGCCATTAGTATTTTCGAACAAAAAACCAGAGGACAGGTGATTATCGTTATTGATGGAAATGGTGCAAAAGAGAGTTTTGGTCATTTATCATCAAAAGGACGTGTTGTGATTTTAACCGATTCAAATCCTTTAACCCAAGAGAATGTCTATTCATCATTTTTACCTGATTTTTTACATCATTTGTCTGTTGGCCAGTCTGTGTTTCAATCGTTTACTGAATCGAAACATCAGGCATCCAGTTGGTTATATCATCCGGCCAATCCATTGCTTGATGACAATGGTGATCTTGTATTTAATGATTTGGATGGTGCATTTGCCAGGCAGATTCAATTGCCATCACTGCAATCAGATATGATGGAAACAGTCATTCAAGATATACAGATATCGTCTGATACTTCAGATACTGTTTCTATTACAATTCTATGTAACCTACCTTTGGCTCAAATCCAGGCTGAATTGATTCCTTTATCAGGGGGATATTCACCCCTATCAATCATGCCACTGGAAAACTATCGGATTACGTCATACTATGGTTCAATTGAAAATTCCCCATCAGGCAATTATGAACTAATTGTCATGGCGAAAGATGATCAAGGACATATGATTGTTTCTGAGCCAGAAATTGTAAAAATTGGCAATCAGAAAACTGGAAGTATCTTTGGAAAAGTCAATTTGATGCTTGGAATGGATGAGATTTCTTTTCTGAATACAAATGCTTCCATCACTCTAATTAATACAGACAATTATAGCATTGTTCATTCAGATGGAACATTTATTATGTCAAATATACCTGAAGGTATTTATGAAATGCGCGTTGAGGGGCCAGGTTTTTCAAGCGCCATTTCAAAAACCATTGAAGTCAGTGCAGGGGGAATCAACCAATTAACGCCAATAAACGTTGATATTGCCAGTTCTTGGTGTTCATTGGATAGTGACTGTAATGGGCAGTTTGATTTGAAAGATATCATTTATTCGTTGCAAGTATTGATAAATGGAAAATGAAAAAAAGTTAATCATTGAATACCTGTTATCGAATTATTTCTTTATAATCAATCGCTTTCTTGAACAAAATACATGGAAGGGTTTTATAATAATCTTTAAGAATCATTTTTTCATTTTTTTGCAAAAGGAAGACAGCGATTCTGGTTGCATTGTGATCATTTGCTGAAGTCGTTATATCGCAAGACCACTTGCTATTAGGGCGGATTGAAATATATTTCTGATTTATTCCTTTCTTTAATCGCCATTCCTGAACATAAATAAAAACAACAATTTTATATTTATCGAATCTAAGATGATTCACATATCCTTGCAGATCTTTAATTCTATTGCCATATGGCGGGACGTTGATGAATTCGAAATACTTTATTTGCGTGTTTATAAACAACTGTGTATTCTCATAAGAACTTTTATAGAACTGAATCGCATGCAAATTATGCAAGTATTCTGTATTGTAGGCGACTTCAATGCCATCAGTACCATCAAAGTTTTCAATACCAATGGTCGCACTGCTTAGATCAAAATCATGACTGAAGTTTTTATAGTTGAATAAAAAAGATCCATCAGATTTTAAAACAATTTCAGCATTGACAGTACCATCAGATGAGAAATTGCCATAATTTTCAAATTGAATAATTAATTGATTACCAATTGTTTGATAATAGACAAAGCCTTGTTTGGGATGTAAATCATCCCATGCCCAGGCCATAATATTATTGGGTGATCTTGTTTCAGGTATATGTCTATTATTAAAAAGATTATAATGGGTTGTTGGGCCGAAGCCTATATATCCATTTGATGATACATAAAAATGAGTATAGTTTTTTCCATAGAAATTAAAAGGAAAATGAATTGGAAATGGTCCCGCAAAACTGTCATCTGTTAAGTGGTCAATTAACGTTCCAGTATTAGAAATATCAATCCAATGAAAAACAGGACCATTTGAATCGTTGCTATCTTTCCAATAATATCCAGTGGCAACAATTGTAATGCTTTTGCTATCAGTTTTTCCGAGGTTATCTGTGACTGACAGATAGACACTGTATTTTCCAGCAAGAGAAAATACATGTTCGATTTCCACACCTGAACCTGTGTGACCATCTCCAAAATCCCATTGATATCGTGAAATGAATCCATCTGAATCATAAGATTCTGATGCATCAAATTGAACAGTCAAAGGAGCATTTCCAGAAAATTTTGATACCTGTATCACTGCTTCAGGTGCATTGTTTTCCTTAGAAAAATCCTTATCTATCCATGCATGAACAGTTGCATGATCTACTGTTTTTGATGCGTTTTGGGAGGGAATTGAATGAGTATTTGCAATATCAATCAATTCAAAATTGAGAAGTTCTGCAGGATGGTAAGGTGATGAATCATTAATCGCAATAAACCATCTTTTTGCTGAATCATAATTTTTTGAATATAGATCTGTAAAATCAAAAACAAAATGGCCTTCACAGGCTTTCCTTGTGCCATCAAAGGCGAATGGTCCGCCATTATAGTTCAAAATATAGGGCATCCATAATGCAGAAGGTCTTGTTTCAGATATATCACCTACGCCCAGTGTGACCATTAATTCGTTTCGTCGTGAATGCTTTAAAGTAAAGATTCCAAGTATTTTAGGAGAATAGTCTTTTTTTGCAATGACCCAATGGGCACGTGATGGATAAAAACCTGTTATTCGATGATAACCTGAAGGGCTGCCTTCAATTGTTGATTTTTCACGAAGCGCATCATAGGCCATCCATGTAAAACCCTGCTCTTTCCAACCAGTGCCCCAGGAATTTGCAATTTTTAGGGCACCTTTTTCTCCAGGATCAATGATCTGATTGTCATTCATATCAACCCATATATGATCATTGTATCCAACGACAGTCATGCCATGATATCCTTTTTTTCCATCTACCATGTAACAACATTCCATACCAACAAATGCGTTTTCTTTATTTGTAGCAGTATCATCACTAATTTTTTTATAATTCCATGAGTCGATGTAGGTTGGAAAATTCAGAATATACCCATTCACCAACATTTGTTTCAATTGATAGAGCCCCGCACAGGTGTTTGTATGTGCAATATAACCAAAGGATTCAAATTGACGAAAAATTGAGCTCTGCCAAACCTGTTGGTCTAAAGGCCATTCTCTATAATTCCAATCATATGGGAATTCTTCCCAACTTGCACAACCATGTTTCATTCCAATTTCATAAGCCCAATAATACCAACCACCAACTTTATTACCATTATTTAACAGGTTATACATCCATTTGGGACTTAATATTGAATTATCTCCATTCTTTTTGACATCAATATTATTAATAAGTGCATACATATGTGTCATGGCATAATACGTACCGCTAAAGTAAGCGCATGAAGGAAGTTGTCCCTGTGATCTTATTGGTGGAAAATATTTTAATTGACTATTATCAATGGCGCCTGGCAGTGATATACGATGAATTGTTTTTTGGCTTAATAATGCGGGTAAATCTTTTTTCGGTGTTACTTCCAATTCGGTTCCCATTGGAACAATTGGTATGTTTGTCATCAATCCATTTTTTGCGCAAGAACGTAGTCTCTGGTGTGCAAGTTTGTTATATTTTATACCAATAACTTTCACATGTGTTTTATTCTGATAGTCTAATTCCTCTTTCGTTATAGGAGATAAACCTTTCATACAATTGTAGTTATTTGCAAACAAGAGGGTACTTGTTGCAAAAGAGATAAAAATAATTTCAAGAATGAAAATTTTAATTACAATATACTTCATAATTTCAAAAAAAATATATTCGTCAGAAATTGGGCTGCTATGTCGCTACGCTGCCAAACTATTATAAGTTCTAGACAAATGGGGCACTTATTTTTCGAGTATTACTAAGGAGGGCGCATTCCCAAAAAGTCGGACATTTGGTTTCTTAGCCCTGAAAGGGCGGCAACATACCAGCCCAGGGCAACGCCCCATTGCCGTCAGGCTAAGGCAAACTCGCTCCAGTGCTCGTTCCTAGGCTCTGCCTGGGAACTTTTTCCGAGGTGGCTCTGCCACCTACGAACTGAACAGGCGGCAGAGCCGCCAAGAAAACGTTCCCAGGCAGAGCCTGGGAACGAGCACCGGAGAGAGTTTGCCTTAGCCTGACGGCTATGGGCAACGCCCTGGGTAAAAATTAATCAACGATGAAGCCCTGAAAGGGCGTTACATTCTTTTCTTTTATTGTTTGCATATGTAGGTAGCGCCCTTTCAGGGCTAAAACCAAGGCTATCATCTACCCAGGGCGTTGCCCTGGTATGTTGCCGCTCTTTCAGGGCTAAGAAACCAAATTTCCGACTTTTTGGGAATGCGCTCACTAAGGAAATTTTGTATTTAAAGAAATGTGCCCCCATTTGAAATGCTGCCTTTATTGATTCTTTTATATCAATTTTTTGTTAACTCTACACTATTTGGAGATATTTATCAATGAATTTAATTGTTTATTTTGCCAATGGACCGAATAATGTCCACTTATTAGATCTATTTCATTAAAAATTTTCGAATCCATGCTTCAAAAAAATAAGAATATACAAAAATAAACTTTTATGATATATATCCCAAAATAAATTTCTGGCAATAACGCCTGGAACAACCAAGTTGAAAAAAAGGAAGAAATTATGGCATCAAAAATACGTGTTGTTATTATTGGTGGTGTGGCCTGCGGTCCTAAAACAGCCGCCAGGCTTCGCAGACTGAATCCAAATGCGGAAATAACAATGGTGGAAAAAGATAACATTGTATCATATGGGGCTTGCGGCCTTCCATATTATGTTGAGGGGCTTTTTTCATCAATTAATACGTTAATAGAAACACCCGTTGGTGTTGCTCGGACACCTGCTTTTTTTGATAAAGTAAAAGGTTTCAAAGTATTGACCCGAACCGAGGCTGTTAAGGTGGATCGAGACAATCAAAAAGTTGATATTCGTAATCTGGAAACCAATGAAACAGGCAGTCTACCTTATGATAAACTGGTTTTGGCAACAGGTGGTCTGGCTTTTCATCCACCGATCCCCGGAATCGACTTGAAAAATGTATGGTTTATGACCCATCCCAACCATGCGGAAAGCCTTGTTAAAGAGATTCAGGAAAAGGGATTTAAAACGGCTGCAATGGTTGGTGCTGGCTTTATTGGAATTGAAATGGCGGAAGCACTGACGCATCGTGGCCTTTCTGTGCATCTCATTGAAATGGCAAATCAAATCATGCCAGGTGTTTTAGATCATGATATTGCTACGTTTGCGTCAAAGCATCTGAAACAGAAAGGGGTTAAATTGGTTTTGGGAGAGCGTGTGACAGGGATTTTGGGTAATACGCAAGCTTCTGGTGTTCAAACAGACCAACAAAATATTGATGCAGATGCTGTCATTATAGCAGTGGGAACCCGACCCAATGATGCACTTGCAAGAGATGCCGGACTGGAATGTATGGCACGCGGTGGTATTGTTGTCAATTCATACTGTCAGACCAGTGATCCCAAGATTTATGCAGGTGGTGATTGTGCTGTCAATGCATATATAGATCGTTTGATTGGAAATCCAATGTATGTCCCATTAGGTTCGACAGCGAACAAACATGGACGAATTATTGCCAACCATATTGCTGGTAATGCTGTTCCATTTGGCGGAATTACAGGAACTGGTATTGTCAAAGCATTTGATTTCAATATTTCACGAACAGGCATGTCTGAACGTCAGGCCATAGATTTAGACCTGGATTATGAAACAACATACTGGTCTGGCCCTGACAGACCGCATTACATGCCAGGCTCAAAGCCATTACTGATCAAAATGATTGCATGTAAAAAAACCCGAAAATTACTTGGCGTCCAAGCTGCAGGCATGGGAGACGTTGCACGAAGGATAGATACTGCTGCTGCTGTTATTCGATTTGGTGGAACGCTTGATGAATTGGCGGATATTGACTTTGCCTATGCACCACCTTTTTCACCTCCTATTGATCCTTTGGCAACCTGTGCGCATATTCTGTTAAATAAACTTGATGGTATCGCGAAAGGAATATCAGCATACAAGGCAAAAGAACGTATTGAAAATGATGATGTTGTTTTATTGGATGTACGTACACCGGGTGAAATCGAAACCATGCAGTTACCATATCCTTGTACCAGCATTCCTTTAGGTGCATTGCGAGAAAAAGCTGAAACATTGCCAACAGACAAGGACATACTCGCATTTTGCAAAGTGAGTATGCGCGGATATGAAGCACAGCGCATCCTCAATGCAAAAGGTTTTGATCGTGTCTATTTTATTGAAGGTGGTATTATTGGTTGGCCATTTGAGGTAAAAATGTTAAAATAATGTTGTTTGAATGATGTGTTCAAAAAACAAAAAAAGCCTGCTATCATCAGGATAACAGGCTTTTTTTTATCAGGAATGCCGAAGGCCGGATTTGAACCGGCACGGACGTTGTCCACTACCCCCTCAAGATAGCGTGTCTACCAAATTCCACCACTTCGGCTTATTTAATTATTCTGTCTTATCAGGATCAGGGATAGATATCTCCTCCTTAATCGGCTGTGATGAACTATTTTCAGCACTGGAAGGTGTTTCAAGTACTTGCGTTTCCATAACTGCCTGCTCTGTCGTATCTTTCTTTGCTTGTGCAGGTAGATCTGTTGGTGGCTGAACTTTATCTGTATCAGTTTGTTGAGACTCATTCGCTGTTGCAGGCGCTGTATTTTGAACAGGCGGATGAAAATCTGTCATGATGGATGAATCATTTCGTTTTCCCCACATTATTGTCAATGAAAATGTGGTTAACATGAACACAATGGCAATAACAGTTGTCGCTTTACTCAAAAATGTACTCGCTCCAGTTGTTCCAAATAACGTTTGACTGGAACCACCACCAAACGCAAGTCCCATGTCTGCCCCTTTACCTGTTTGAAGCAACACGATCATTATTAATGCAATTGCTACAAAAACATGAATGATTGTAATTATTACTGTCATACTATTATCCAGCCACTATTTACTGATATTTTATGATCGCTGAAAATTGGTCGGCATCAAGACTGGCACCACCTACCAAAGCACCATCAATATCAGGCATGGCCATTAATCCTTTTATGTTGTTGGGTTTAACACTTCCACCATATAATATTCTCATGGTTGAAGCCACTTCTGAATTAAATAATTCACCAATTCGTTTTCGCAAGTATTCATGAACCTCTTGTGCCTGATCATCAGTGGCAGTCTTTCCAGTGCCAATTGCCCATACAGGTTCATAAGCGATTACGATACGCATCGCTTTTTCAAAATTGGCCCCTTTTAACCCAATTTCTATCTGTTTGTCAAGAACAGAAAATGTTTTATTTAGATTTCTTTCATCCTCTGTCTCCCCCACACAAAATACAGGTTTCAATCCCGCATCAATTGCAGCATGAATTTTACGATTGATATCATCATCAGTTTCATGAAAATATTGTCGTCGTTCAGAGTGTCCCAGAATGACATATTGGCATCCAGCGGAAACAAGCATTTCTGAAGATATTTCACCTGTATACGCCCCACTTTTTGCCCAATGCATGTTTTGTGCTGACAGTCCAATATTTGTATTCTGAAGTACAGGTGCAACCATTGATAAAGCAGTATATGGCGGTGCAATCATCATATCGACAGTATTTATTTGACCTACAAGACTTGCCAGTTTTTTTGATGTCTCAACAGCTTCAGCACCTGTTTTAAACAATTTCCAATTACCGGCAATAAGAGGTTTTCGTTCTGCCATTGCTTGTCCTCCTCTTTATTGGTTGCCAATCATAGCAGCAAGATCTACCATACGTGTTGAGTACCCTGCTTCATTATCATACCATGACAGAACCTTAACCATATTATTGATAACCTGAGTTGTAGGAGCATCAACAATAGATGAAAGTGGGCAACCATTAAAGTCCGAAGAAACCAAAGGCGCGTCACAATAGCCCAGTATACCTTTAAGCGTTGTTTCTGAGGCGTTCTTTAGGGCATTATTAACATCAGAAACTGTCAGATCTGATTTGCTCACAGTTACGACCACATCAACCAAAGAAACATTGGGTGTGGGTACTCGAACAGCCAACCCATTTAGCTTTCCTGCAAGCTCTGGTAACACTAAAGCAACAGCTTTTGCCGCACCTGTTGAGGTTGGAATCATGGAAAGTGCAGCTGCTCTTGCGCGGCGAAGATCTTTATGCGGAAAATCTAATAATCGTTGATCTCCTGTGTACGAATGAATTGTTGTCATCAACCCTTCTTCAATGCCAAAATTTTCCATAAGTACTTTGGCAACTGGTGCCAGGCAATTTGTTGTGCATGAGGCATTGGAAATAATATGATGTTGTCGGGGATCATATTGATTGGAATTGACGCCCATGACAATTGTGATGTCCGGATTTTCAGCAGGTGCCGAAATAATAACTTTTTTTGCGCCTGCATCCAAGTGTTTTGCTGCTGCGTCTCTTTTTCTGAACAGCCCTGTGCACTCAGCGACAATATCAATTTCGTTTGATTTCCAGGGCAACTCAGATGGATTCTTTATAGATGTTACATCAATTTTTTGGTTACCAACGATGATTCCATTCGTGTCTGTCCCGACAGTTATGTCGAGGTTACCATGAACAGAATCATACCGCAATAAATGGGCCATGGTTTCTGCATCTGTCAAGTCGTTGATCGCAACAATATCGACATCAGATCGATTCATTGCGGCACGAAATACCATTCTACCAATTCTGCCAAAGCCATTGATGGCTAATCGTATGCTCATAGAAATCTCCTTTTTGTATTATATTTTTATACGAAACAATACGATATATGCTGAATGAAATTTACTTTTTTGTCAAGTGTAATTTGTCAGTTCTATATCAAAGTTAATAAAAAATGGGAGTCAATTTTTCAATTTAGTAATAAATTCAAAGTAATAAATTACATAGATTGAATAATTATTATTTGTCCAACACCATCTTTTTCGTACAAAAGAATCTTAAAATCATTCATGATTACACAACAAAAGCCATTTCCAAAGTGATATACAATCTAAAGAACCAGTATCAGTTATTATTGTTTCATCATTTTCAATCGTCCAGGCGTGATGCTTCTTCAAATTCAGGTTTTATTGTATATGCATTTTTGTATTCTGTAGTGTGAAGGTAACTTCCTGCCTGTAAATTAAGTAGGGTTTCCTATTTTTTCTATTTATTAAAGAGTTTTTCATAATGGTTTACTCCTATCAACAAGATTCGCTCCTACAATACCACCCCCAGTCATTGAAACGCTAATTATTCGTTTTTTGAGCACGATTAGATTTAAGAAGTACTTCAGCCCTACGATTAAAAAATCTACCCTTTTTCGTGTTGTTATCAAAGATTGGTTTTGTCTCACCATAACCTTTACATTCCAATCGAGACTCAGAAATGAATTGTTTTTTGTGAAGGTATTGCTTAATACTTTCAGCTCTTCTTTCTGATAGTTTGAGATTATAAGTTTCATTCCCAATATTATCCGTATGCGCTTCGATGATAGCAACTGCATCTGAATATTTAGTCATAATTTCAGACAATTTATTAAGATTACCAATGGAATGGTGTTTTATCACAGTACTATTCGGTTCAAACAATATATACAAATTGGCATACAAACCTTTATGGGTAAAATCAAAAGTGAATGCTTTTGTTCTTTTGGTTGTATTGTAAGTTCGGTCTCTGGCACTGACATGAAAGAACCATCGGCCATTTAACTCATTTAATTGCTTTGCTTCTTTTGGCGCATTAAAAATACAATCAATGGGTTCAAAAGACTGTTGAGACGTATAATAATATTTTGGACTAAAGGTTTCATTCCGATCACAGCGATAACTGTACACAATTTTTTTATCGTTATCTTTGGCCGACCACCTCCAAACTCTTCGTTTAGATTGGTCAGGCGTCTTTAGTGTTAGAACTGGCGGTGTATTATCCAGCATTACAAATACATTTTTTATATCGCTCATATTTCCCGCTCTATCTTGAGCCTGAACATGTAAATACCAGCGTCCATCTTTATCTTTGATGTGAGCTGTCGTTGTTTTCGTGAAATTATTTGATAAAGTTGCGGTATTATTTTGGTCAATTGCATACCGGAAGCGAAGTAAAGAATCAGTATCTGTTGCTGACCATTTCCAGGTTTTGGATTTAGTGGGTTTGGGAGAATCAAAAAGTTTTGTTATCACTGGCTTTGTATTATCTAATATGCAATAGACTGTTGTGGTCTGACCCAAATTGTTTGCCACGTCTTTCGCCTGAACATGTAAAAAATATTTTCCATCTTTATTTGCAATTGTTGCCGAATTTTGATTTGTAAAAGGGCCTGTTAATTGGGTTTTGGATTTTTTGTTTATTAAAAACCGATAGGTTGTTTGAGCTTCGCTTGATTGCCAGGTCCAGGTTTTCGCTTTACGAGGAACTGAATCATTGGACAAACCTTTAATTTTTGCAATTGTATTATCTAAAAGCGCTGACACAGATACAACATCACCTAAATTACCAGCAGGATCTTTTGCCTGAACATGTAAATAATACTTTCCATTTAAGCCATTAATTGTTGCTTGATTGACAGTCTTAAACTTGCCTTTTAATTCTGTTTTGGGCTGTTGATTGATTTGAAAACGAAAAGTGGTATTGGCTTCGTTTGAATGCCATACCCATGTTTTTTCTTTTTTGGGAATGAGATCATTGGATAAACCATTCTTTAGTGTTAGAACTGGCGGTGTATTATCCAGCATTACAAATACATTTTTTATATCGCTCATATTTCCCGCTCTATCTTGAGCCTGAACATGTAAATACCAGCGTCCATCTTTATCTTTGATGTGAGCTGTCGTTGTTTTCGTGAATTTATTTGATAAGACTGTTGCTTTCTTTCGATCAATTGCATACCGGTAGCGAAGTATGGAATCGGTATCAGTTGCTGACCATTTCCAGGTTTTGGACTGGGTCGGTTTGGGAGTATCAAAAAGGTTTGTTACCACTGGCTTTGTATTGTCTAATATACAATAGACAGTTGTGATCTTACCCAAATTTTTTGCGGCATCTTTTGTCTGAACATGTAAAAAATATTTTCCATCTTTATTTGCAATGGTCGCAGAGTTTTGGGTTGTAAAAGGGCCTGTTAATTGGGCTTTGGGTTTATTATTTATCAAAAAACGATAGGTTGTTCCAGGCTCATTTGATTGCCAGGTCCAGGTTTTCTTTTTACGCGGAATCAGATCATTGGACAAACCTTTTAATTCTGCAGTGGTATTATCTAATATCGCTGACACAGATATGACTTCACCTAAATTACCAGCAGGATCTTTTGCCTGAACATGTAAATAATACTTTCCATTTAAGCCATTAATTTTTGCTTGATTGACAGTCTTAAACTTGCCTTTTAAT
>Ga0272440_1000171_pt1 | contig 53936 bp, 54 predicted proteins | sample SSMMMBAug17_FD_192440 | JGI IMG/M metagenome (GOLD analysis project Ga0272440, IMG submission 192440) | Marine sediment archaeal communities from Little Sippewissett salt marsh, Falmouth, MA, United States - SSM-MMB-Aug17 | ecosystem: Environmental > Aquatic > Marine > Wetlands > Sediment ... | reverse complement strand
CAGTGGAAAAACGATTCGATCTGCTTTTCGTGTTTAAAAGGAAAGGTACTAAATCATACCAAGTGATTTAAAGAAAACCCCTAATACACCACAAAGAGAAATAGTTATTGCAAGAGAGAACATACGCAATGTAAAAGATTTATGTTGTTCATCTCTTTTGTCAAGCTTACTACCCAAGTTGTCAATAGATGCAATGACCATCTCAAAGCGTTTATCCACTTGCTCAAAGCGTTTATCCACTTGCAAAAAGCGTTCTTTCATATCGCTTCGAGACTCATCAAAACGTTTATCTACCTGTGTAAAGCGCTCAAGCATATCCTGTCGAGAGGTATCGAAATGCTTATCAACATCTGAAAATTTACGATCCATATCCAGTTTAAGATCGCGTGCCTGTTCACGAAAAAATTCCTGATTTCTGCGTAGCTCATCTGACTGAAACTGTAAATGATCAAAACGACTGTCAAAATATTTGGTATTAGGAATATGGCCCGCAATTAACATTTGTATATCAGGTGTAAGTGGCATGTTTTTTTCATTTTCGTTCATTATTATCTCCATTTTATAAATGTTTCATCTCTGGATTATTGTAGATGCTTCAATCATTAGAATCAGACCTGACACCAAAAACATATTTGCTTGAATCCTTGCAATACGTTCAACGAAATTTAGGCTGGTTTAATTGATCGAACGATTTTCTGCATGAACACATCCGGTTACATAAAAAACGATGAACAAGATGTCTGTCATTCAATTAGAATATCTTGCGAAATTATTTTAGTTTATGTCTAACCGACTTGTCGTGTCTGCCTGACGCCACTTCTATCTAATATAGCAGCCCAAATTGTCCGAATAAATACTCCTTTACTATACAGATACATCATTGTCAATACGATTATTCTTGTCTGGATCATCATTTAGATCAATGGTTAACTTATACTTGCTCTTGATCACCCTTCTTCCAGATATACTCCCTACACTTTTTATTCAAATGAATGATAGCAAACTATATCCATCAGTGCAAATCCATTTGAATGAATGCTTCTAGACGCCATCGCAACAAGTTTCGCCAAATCCCCTTTTTGCAATATGCCACAATTTGAACGATAAAAAAGCGACATACTTAAAGCAGTACAACTCCGAATGATCTGCGATAAAGACAAACCACAGGATCTCATCATATTCATTTCATCAAAGAGTCCTTGGACATGATTCACACCAAAACTACCGGCATCACTTCCAATAACGATGGGAACACCCCATTCTTTGGCTTTTACAAGCTGTTCATATTGGGAATCAAATGTACGCAAGGCAATATCTCTTTCTTCAGACGTATTTAAATTTTGTGCCAATACATACATGGGTATCAGCGTGGGCACCCAATAGATTTGCTTTTCAGCCATTTTTTTGAGGTTGTGATCACCCATAAAATAGCCATGCTCAATGGATGTACATCCGGCATTAATGGCAATTGCCACAGGTTGAATTCCATTGGCGTGAACCATGACTGGTATGTTTTGTTGATCTGCCCATTTACAAATAGATGTCAATTCATCTTGAAAAAACTGTGGTTTTGTTTCTTTACCGAACTGACGTACACTGTTAATTCCCGACTGAATAATCTTAATATGACTTCCCTCATGTTGTGCGGAAATAATTTCACAACAATTCGTGTTCTGTTCTATAGACTTTCCTGCAAACTGACCATATCGGTTTGATCGATACCAGGCCATTTTGGGTGATAAAATATCAACGACATGATTGAATCGTTTTTTATATTGAAAAGTATGGCCAAAGTGATCCCCGCCATCGCGAACAACTATAATACCTGCTTTTGCATATTGATCCAGATGATTTGATATTTGATTTTTTGCCTGATTAAAGCTCATGGAAAGTTGTTCACGCCGGGTTTGCAAATCTAATGTACCAGACATTGCCAGATGGACATGGGCATCAGCAAGGAATGGAAATATTGTGTGATTGGATAAGTTGTGCGTAATTTTGTTTTTTAATGTCTCATGAAAGGGTTCTATTCCAATTATTCTATTGTTTTTAACAAAAAGAACTACATTTTTTTGGATGGGGTTGCCAGTGCCATCAATCAAGTATCCGGCATGAAGGCATTGTATCATATTTGACATAGGTTTGATTCCGGTTCTTGTGAGTGATATAAATAAAATTAAATTTTTTCCTAACCTTTTACATACGCCCGCTCTTACTCTTAATCCCAAATACATTGAGCAAAAGAAATCGCCGAAACGATGATCAAGGACGCTTAACCATATAATTCGGCAAAAATATTTTTTAGTCAATCTATGAAAATATTTTACTGATTCTTAATAATAATTATTGACAAATTTTAATATCAAATTAATAATAAAAACATAAAATTTCTCTCATAATTATAATATTTTATCTAAGAGTATCCATATGATGTTTTTGGATTAACTTAATGTGTTTTTTAATGAGAGAATATGCATCCCAAAAACAACATATTTGCTCTGGAAGGAGGCTGAATGAAACCGAAATTGTGGTTGGTGGTTTTGGTAATGTGCATGTGGACGCCATTAAATGCCAAAACGTTAGAGGAATGGGCAAAAACATTTGAACCATCTGCGCTGAGTTATGAGGAAAGAGTGAAAGAGCTGCAATGGTTTAAGGATGTTTCAAAGACGCTTTCGAAAAAGCTTGATGGAAAAACAATTCGAAGTGCTGCCGAACATATCAAAACGCACTTTTATGAACGTGATGTTCTATCAGAAGCGTTTTTTGATATAACCGGCATACGTGTCAAACACAATATTATTGGTGAGGGTCCAGTGGTGAAGGAAATCATGACCCAGTTAAGGACCGGACGCGTTATTGAACATATTTATGTAAATGATGCTGATTTGATTGGAACGCATTTACGTTATCAGGGTGTGGTCAACCTGTCGGAATACATGAAGGGTGAAGGAAAAAAATATACGAACCCCTATCTGGATCTTGATGATTGGCTCAATCTGGAATTTGGACAGGATTATAGTGGAAACCAACTTCAACTGCCAGATCAACAATTTTCTAATTTATATTGGTTCCGATATGATTGGTTCACTGATCCCAAAAATAAAAAAGACTTTAAAGATCGATATGGATATGAGTTGGGGGTGCCAATCAATTGGGCAGCATACGAGGATATTGCAGAATTTTTTACCGGACGAAAACAAACAAACCCTGATGGTTCAATAGTTACCGCCTATGGCCATCTGGATTACCTGAAACCATCACCATCATTGGGATGGCGGTTTACTGATGCATGGCTTTCCATCGCTGGTGTTGGAGACAAAGGCTTACCCAATGGCATTCCGGTTGATGAATGGGGAATTCGGATTGAAAACAAAGTACCGGTTGGATCAATGGTTGAACGCGGTGGTGCAATGAACAGTCCGGCGGCGGTTTATGCCTTAAGCAAATTTATGGAATGGCTCAAGTTTGCTCCGCCTGAGGCAAAAGATCTGGAATGGCATACAGCCGGTCCCAGAGGGGCAAAAGGAGATGTCGCCCAGCGAATATTTCAATATATCACCTGGCTGAGTACGGATGCCTTTCATGAAGCAGGAAGCCCGGTTGTTGGAAAAGATGGCTTTCCGGTATGGCGAGTGGCCCCCACACCACATGGCCGATATTGGGACGAAGGCATGAAAGTTGGATATCAGGATGCTGGCAGCTGGACCATTCCCAAATCTGTTAGAGATTCTTATCGTGCAGCAGCTTGGTTATGGGCGCAATTTGCATCATCAAAAACTGTCAGCCTGAAAAAATTTCTTGTGGGTGGCACACCTGTGAGAAAATCTACCATTAACCATCCATATATTGATAAAAATATTAAAAAATGGGCGGGCTTAATTGAATTCTATCGCTCTCCTGCAGAAAAAAAATGGACCGACAGCGGCCCAAATGTACCGGATTATGCACTTTCTGTAACATGGGTGGCAAATCTGGAAAATGCCCTGAAAGAGTTTCATAATGGTGCTTCTATTCCGGAGCTGGCCCAAAAAACGATGGATAAAATGGCCAGAGATCAAGATGACATGATGGCCACTTTAAAATTGAAAAAGTTTTCGCCGATGTTAAATCCCATTAAATCAAAAGACTATTGGTTAAAGCAGCCGGGCTCTCCAAAACCTAAACGCGCGCCAGAAAAACCAGAAACAATCGCATATGATCAACTCATTAAGCAATGGCAATAAAGGAGGTTTTTATGAAACGATGCTTTTTTACAGTGTTGATATGTTTTTTACTGTCACCAATAACCACATGGGCGGATTCAATTGTTATCAGTGTTGAAAATCGCGAATTCTATCCATTCTTTTTTCTGGAAAAAAAAAATGCACCTAGAGGAATTTTACTTGATATGGTAAAGGATGGCCTGACGCCGATTGGAATTGAGCCAAAGTTTAAGCCCTTACCTTTAAAGCGCGGTCTTAGAATGGTTGAAAGAGGTTCTGTTGATGCGATTATCGCGCCGCGCATAAAAAATGAAAACTTTCTGTTGCCGGATGACGCGTTTGAAAAAGATGTATCCATGCAGCGTATTCTTCAAATTGATTCTGTTGTTGTTACATATAAAAGTGATTATGAATTCCTGGGTGTTCTCAACACATTGCCCACGCCAATTCGTATCACACTTGGTGACCCCATTGAATCTCTGTTTAAACAACAGGGATTATCTATTGATGATGCTGCTTCTGGCTCACACAACATAAAAAAATTGATGCGGGATAAAAAAGGATGTGTTATTACGACATCATTGAAAGCAATGACATGGCTTGATGATCCCAAAATTAAAGAGAATATTGATGTTTCCACAGAGCCTGTGGTTTCTCGCTCATATTTTCTAATATTTTCTAAAAAGTCAGGTCTGGGACAGGATAAAATTAAACTGGTCTGGGATGAAATTGCAAAAAATCGGGATGATTATATCTATCCAATCAAACTGTTTACTGCGTATTAATCGAAAAGATCATGCAAAATACATTAACTAAGGAATGCTCGAAAAATAAGTTCTTAATCGGACAAGCCGGACATGACTGACCAGACCGACTTGTCTGACTGATGTAAAAGTGAAAGATATTTTCAGCGCATCCCTACAAAAAAATTAGGTTGTGTAGAGACGTTGCATGCGACGTCTCTACTTTACAAAAAACCAAATACGAACATTTTGTTGAACATTTCTTATACCTGTTTCTTCCAAACATTTTTCATATCATCAATCGGCAGGTCAACGATTGTTTTTCCTTTGCATCCAACAATTTGAAGCCGATCACTATTCAATACAGTCCCAATTTCACACGTGTCAGAATCCTGCATCATTGTTTCAAAAGCACGTTTTTTTTCGGGTTTTAAGCTCACAATAAAACGTCCTGCAGATTCAGAGAACAGGCGTTTATCATCAGTCAATGCCGCTGAACATGGTATCCGTTGCATATCAACTTTTGCGCCCAGATTGCCGGCCATTGTGCACATGGCCATATGAACAGCCAGGCCCCCACGATAAATACCATGAACTGACGACAACATGCCCTGTTCAATACTTATTGCCAGAGCTTTATATACCGACCAGTTCTTTTGCGTATCTACTTTCGGAATATTGCATCCTGTATATCCAAAGTGTTCATAATATTCTGATGCACCAGCTTCATCAGCCGTTTTTCCGACAATATAGATCAAATCGCCTGCATGTTTAAAATCCAAGGTCATACAGAGGGCAACATCTTTTACGCGCCCCACTGTAGAAAACTGAAGTGTTTCCAGAGCTGAAATCTTATGAACTTCACCATAAGCTCCGGCAAGGTGACCATCGACATACATGCTGTCTTTTCCGGAAAGTAATGGAATACCATAGGCCATACAAACATTTTTTAAGGCCTGACAGGATCGCACCAATTGAGCGGCCTTGAATTTGCCATCCGGATTATCAGTGGGATGATATTGAATATTGGGCCAGCAATAATTATCCACTCCACCAATATGATCGGACGCCACACCACTGGCAATTAATCGTCGTGTAGCTTCATCAATGGTGCAGGCAGTCATGTGATAGGCATCTATTTTGGAATACATGGGAAGAATTGCCTGAGCAAAAGCCAGTCCGGTGGAGGATCCCAAAACAGGAGAAAGAACTGATGCATCCGCCGGAATATCACGATTTACTCCAATTAAAGGTTTTATGACACTGGTTCCCTGAACTTCATGATCATATTGCCTTGCAATCCATTCTTTTGAACAAATATTGGGTCGTTTAAGTATATCCAGTAATAACTGGCTCATGTTTTCCGGTGCCTGCATGACAGGCTCATATAGTCCGCGCATGGATGGCGAGTGCCACTGGGCTTCAAAAGTCCATTGTGGAAATCCAGCAGACAACAAATCCATATCCACATAAGCACATGTGATGTCGTTATACTTAATATGAAGTATGCCAGAATTAGTGTACTCGCCAATCACTGTGCATTCAACAGCGTGCTTTTCTGCAAGTGCCTTGAACTGCAGAAGATTTTGGGGCGTGACAGCAACAGTCATTCGTTCCTGGGATTCAGATATCCAGATTTCCCATTGATCAAGGCCTTCATATTTTAAGGGTACTTTATCCAGATAAACCACGCATCCATTGGAAAATCGTGCTGATTCACCAATAGAGGATGAAAGACCACCACCACCATTATCTGTGATAAATTCAATTAAATGCTGATCCCGTGCTTCAAGAATAAAATCATGCATCTTTTTTTGCGTATAAGGATCTCCAATTTGCACATGACCAGCTGGCGTACTATCCGAAAAGATTTCAGATGAAGCGGTTACCCCATGAATACCATCTTTACCAACTCGTCCCCCGCACATAATGATTAAATCACCATGTTGTGTTGTTTTCTTTTCTGAAGGCTTGCCACTTACCTGTGATGGCATCAATCCCAGGGCTGTAACAAACACAAGGCATTTGCCCATGTACCCGGAATCAAAAATAACCTGACCAAATGTTGTCGGTACGCCACTTTTATTGCCACCATCACGAACGCCTTCAACAACACCATCTAAAAGACGTCTTGGATGCAGTTTGGGTTTGAGCGGACCATTGTAATCTCTATATCCCACACAGAAACCATAAGCGCCCATTATAAGTTTCGAACCTTTACCTGTCCCCAATGGATCACGATATACGCCCACAATACCTGTCAATGAGCCACCATAAGCTTCCATGTTTGAAGGTGAATTATGCGTCTCACCAGTAATGACATAATAATGATCATCATCCAGACGACCCACACCGGCATTGTCCCATAAAACAGAAATGACCCAATCTTTTCTGTTTTGAATTTCTAAAGTAGGGGCTTCAATGAATGTTTTGAATAAGTTGTCAATTGTTTGTGTCTCACCAGTATCCAGATCAGTATAATGAAAAGCCCCCCGAAATGTATTATGATTACAATGATCACTTCTTGCCTGTGAAATATATTCCAGTTCAATATCAGTTGGATCGCCTAAATTTACAGCTTGTCGGGCTTTTTGAACATCAGTGCGAAGAAAATATTCTCGAATGATTGGAATATCACTATCCTGAAGTGCCAGGTTTCGCTTTTGACTGAGCGCTCTCAAGCGCTCATTGCTTTCAACTGTTAATCGGGTCACTGTTGGGGTATGCTTTAATTCCACGCGTGGAATAATATAACCAATCCCTGTTTCGGAGTCCCATTCATCTTGAGAATAAATTCGCCATTGCTGGATGATATCGTTGGCCAACAATTCTTTTGCAAGGGTTTCAACCTGCTGTCGGGTCAGATTTTTACCGCACAGGCAATATCGTTTTGAAGTATAAACTGAAGATCCCTGATCAAAAGTCATATCCAACAAATCCTGAATCGCTTCTACTGCTGTGCTGCCTGGATTATCTCGGACACCCGGCCGATATCCAACCCATATGCACCAGTCAAAAGGGATTTTTAGCGGCTTTGTATCCGAAATTTGCGTGACGGGATGGGCGAAAATTTCTGTTTGAAACTTTTGGATTTGGGCTTCTGTAAAATTCTGGTCTGTTGTGACAATATTGATCGTTCGGGCAGAATCAATAATAATATCAAAATAACGACGGGCTTTGTTGATTAAAACAGTTGCTTCGGCATCTGTAATCGATAAATTGTAAGCTATTTCTATTCTTGATGACATTTTTTTTATCCTCAGGCTTTTAATGGCATGCTATCAATTCCGATTATTAACCTGTAAGTAATTTCTTTATTTTTATATTCAAATTTATCGAAATCGTCTCGATTTTGATGAATTTCTGTCAATGGGATTGGTATAATCATAATCAATTTTATAAACACTGATTGCTTTGGTTGACGCAGCGACATTGGTTCGATTGACTGTTTTACCAAGATTGGATCTGTGATAAATCCCCAACATACCCAACAGATTTTTTTCATCAAGAAGTGCGTTGACAAAGGGAAGAAACTCTTTCTCGCTCCGGTTGATTTGTTCAGACACATCCAATACATTCATATTATTTAAAATATTTTTTAACAACTCTGGATTGTTTTCCATGACATCATTGATTACCCCAACAAGAACTTGTGGTGAAATATGTTGCAAGACTTGACCAATAAATGATTTTTGAGAACTCATCATTTGTTCGACAGCGCCGGCGATCAGTTTTGGGTCAATCGCTGATATCATCTGAGAAATAAATGTCGGTTTTCTTTCAAGCACGGCATTTGCAATTCTGGAAATGGATTCGGGTGTGACGCGAATAAAAATTTCTGAAAAAACCTCCGCATTCTTTTGTACAACTTCATTGATTAGATTGGCAATTTGATCTTTATCCATGCGATTCATCAGATCCATTGAATAATCAGTAAGAGGACCAATTGTTTTTGATAAAGCATCAACAAGTATATCACGATCTAATAAGGCCAACATGTCCATAGCAATGTCTGGTGTAGATGAAACCATCCGATCTATCATTTGATCAAAAATGGAACGATCCAGATGTTGTGTCAGGTTTGTAATCATATGTGGGTTATGCTCCAAATGCTGTGTAAAACTCGAAATCAACTGCGGATTTTTTTTCAATAGTTCATAAAATGATGTAATTAATGCGTCATGATCAAGTTTGACTATTAATGCATTGAGCAATCCCGGGTATTTATTGATACTTTCATTGATCACTGTTGCCAAAGCTTTGGGATCAATGGAAATTAGCAATCGGGTTAATTGATTGGCATTTTCATGCAATATGGTATTGACAGACTCTGCGACATCATCCATATCAATATTCGCAATAATTTGACTGATTGTATCTGTCATCCGCCGGATAGATGCATTAATAATACTGGCAATAAATTTGACATCAAAAGGCTTGATAAGCCTGAATGGAAAACCATTTGTCATTGTTTGAAACATAATTACCTCTTTGATTAAAGTTTAATTAATTGTTAACAAAAACAAGTAAGATATTGAACCGGCTTAATCTGTACTAAAAAGTTTTCTCTAAAGACTTTTTATATTTATTACCTGAAAATTGCAACTTAATTTTTAAAATTATTTATAATCATTTATAATTAAACTGAATTTATCCTCAATAAGTAAACATATACATTTAAATTTATTATGAGAATAATCTGGCATTTGAACGACTGAAATTATCGATTTATTCAAGAACAAGAACTCGATCAAGAAAATTGGCAAAATCAATAACCAATTAATATCATTTTAAATAAGACAATAAGACAGTTTATACTTTATTATTGCAAACGAATACAATATAATATAAATTCAAATCGAATTTGTAAACAGAATGCGCCTAAGATAAGGCAGCAATTGTATATGAAAAACAAATTTTTGCAATTAACTCAAATTATCATTTATGATTTATGCATACATTCAAATTATGAGGAGGCTTTATATGCCAAAAACTTCATGGAATGCCGGACAATTATTAAAAACTTCGGGAAGCTATTGGATGGGTTGTACCCTTCACGCAAGCGTCAAATTGGATATCTATTCCTGTATTGGCGCAACAGATAAGAATGTCCGTCAAATCAGTACATTAATTAATGCTGAGATTGATGCCACCACTCGGCTTTTAGATGCTTTGGTTGCAATGGGATTGTTAATAAAAAAAGAAGATAGTTATGCCAATACCCCTGAAAGCGCCATGTTCCTTCAAAAATCATCCCCAAAATACATCGGGTATATGATTATGCACCATCATCACCTGGTAGAAGGATGGTCCAAATTGGATCAGGCAGTAACAACTGGAAGAGCCTTACGAAAAAGTGCATCTCATGCTGATGATGAAAATATTCGAGAAAGTTTTCTCATGGGAATGTTCAATAATGCGATGAATCTCGCGCCACTCATTATAGAACAGATAGACCTTTCTCACAAAAAACATATGCTGGATCTCGGCGGTGGGCCGGGTACATATGCTATTCATTTTTGTAAGAAAAATCCAGATCTTAAAGCAACAATTTACGACCTTCCCACAACGCAACCTTTTGCTGAAAATATTATTAATCGGTTTGCAATGAAAGACCGCATAAATTTCATTGCTGGAAATTATATTAACAATGATATTCCTGGTTCATATGATGCAGTCTGGCTGTCACATATTCTTCATGGGGAGGGACCAGCAGATTGTGAGAAATTAATTGCCAGTGCGGTTTCAGCATTGACACCAGGCGGATTAATACTGATTCACGATTTTATTTTAAATGATACTATGGACAGTCCTGTGTTTCCAGCATTGTTTTCTTTGAATATGCTTATTGGGACTAAAAATGGACGCGCTTATGCTGATAAAGAAATCAGGGATATGCTGATAAAATCCGGTGTGGCGAATATTCGCCGAATACATATGGATATGCCAAATGATTCTGGTGTTATTGCTGGCGATAAATTGTGAACGAACGTTGGTGAGATCATAACACAAAAAACCCTCATTCAGTAAAATGAATGAGGGTTTTTTGTATATTTACAATTAATTGGTTCTATTATTCAGATGATTCTTCAGAATCACTGGTTGAATCATCAGGAATTTCAGTATCTGTTAATGGGGCAGCAATAATTTCAACGATGCTCATCGGTGCAGCATCCCCGGCACGACGACCAATCTTGACAGCACGTGTATATCCGCAATTTGTATCTGAAAAACGCTCTTCAGCCTCAGCAAACAATTGATGAACAACCTTCTTTTCTCTAATAAATGCCAACGCCTGTCGTCTTGCATGAAGATCGCCTCTTTTGGCCAGTGCAATCATTTTATCAACCCATCTGCGAAGTTCTTTTGCTTTTGCATCAGTCGTTTTGATACGATTATGCTTTAGCAAAGATGTCACCATATTACGAAACATTGCTTCTCGGTGACTTGATGTACAATTGAATTTATTACCGGCTTTACGATGTCTCATTCTTCTTCGTCCTCCTCCTCCTCTTTGTGCGCTTCAAGCGCTTCCTCTTTTGGTGGAACAAAACCATCAATTTTCATTCCCAATGACAACCCCATCTCATTTAAGACTTCTTTAATTTCATTTAAAGATTTTCTTCCAAAATTTTTCGTTTTTAACATCTCTGCTTCAGTTTTTTGAACTAATTGATAAATTTTATTGATATTGGCATTTTTTAAACAATTGGCACTTCTGACAGATAATTCGAGCTCTTCAACACTTCTATATAAATTTTCATTATAAGTCTGCGTCGGCATATCTTCTTCTTCTTCTGAATATTCTGGTTCCTGATCTTCATCAAAATTAATAAATATTGAAAGCTGTTCTTTCAATATTTTAGCAGCATATGCGACAGCGTCATCAGGTTGAATGGTTCCATCTGTCCATACTTCAAGGGTTAGCTTATCATAATCTGTTTTTTGTCCAACTCGCGCATTTGATACAACATAATTGACTCGTTTTATGGGTGAAAAGATTGCATCTATTGGGATAGTTCCCACCGGTGCATCCTCATCTTTATTGGATTCAGAAAGTGCATAACCTCTATTTAGATTAACTGTAGCAGCCATCTCTAGTTTTGCGCCTGGTTTCAATGTCGCAATATGTTGGTCCGCATTAAGGACTTCAACTTTTCCATCTTCACTTATAAAATTTTTAGCGGTTACAATCCCCTCACCCTCTGCTGATAATCTTAGATATTTTGGACCATTTTCAGCCATCCGCAATCGAATGCTTTTAATATTTAAAATTATTTCAGAAACATCCTCTATCACACCCTCAATGACCGAAAATTCGTGCATTGCACTTTCAAATTTTACTGAGGTGATTGCAGCACCATATAGTGATGATAAAATTATTCGTCTGAGCGAATTTCCTATTGTTATCCCAAAACCTCTTTCCAGTGGTTCACAGACAAATTTACCATAGGTTGGGGAAGTACTTTCAATCTGAACCTTTTGAGGCTTTATCAGCTCTCTCCAGTTCATATACATTACCTCGTTAGATGACATACTTTTCTCCCATTATCCGTGGTTATATATTTGAAATTTGAGGGACTTTTCAAATTTATTTTGAATATAATTCAACAATCAGTTGCTCTTGCATTGGTGTTGTAATATCGTCACGAATTGGAACTGCTTTAACGACTCCTTTAAATTGATCTTTTTCCAATTCTAGCCATTGGGGAATACCACGGCGTACAACAGTATCCAATGATTCGGCTATCACATTTACTTTTCTACTTTTTTCCTTGACCTCTATGATATCCCCTACCTGAACGATATATGAAGGTATATTCACTTTTTTTGAATTTATTACAATATGATTATGTCTAACAATTTGACGTGATTGATTTCTAGAATTAGAAAAACCCAAACGATATATTACATTATCAAGTCTTCTTTCTAATAAAGTCAATAAGTTTGTGCCAGTTATACCTTTCATCCGATCTGCGCGTTTGAACAGCAACCTGAATTGTTTTTCTGTCAGTCCATACAATCGTTTAACTTTTTGTTTTTCTCTCAACTGTATACCATAATCAGAATGTTTACTTCTTTTCTGGCCGTGCTGACCAGGTGCATAACTTCGTCTGTCAAAGGCGCATTTGTCAGAAAAACAGCGGTCGCCTTTGAGCATTAGTTTCATATTCTCTCGTCGACATATGCGACAGGTTGAACCTCGATATCTCGCCAATGTAACCTCCAAATAATATTCAGGTTCTAAATTTCTTAACCTTATTTTTGATTTAATTGCGTGTTTTTGCAATTATTAAAAAATTCTTTTGGAATTAATTAATCATGAATAAATTATACGCGTCGTCTTTTTGGTGGACGACAACCATTATGTGGTACGGGTGTTACGTCCTTTATGGTCAATATATTTAAACCCTGATTCTGCAGTGCTCTTAATGCGGACTCCCGACCTGCTCCAGGTCCCTTTACATAAACTTCAACATTCTTCATCCCATGATCCATAGCTTTTTTCATGGCATCTTGAGTCGCTAGTTGAGCTGCAAATGGGGTACTTTTACGTGAGCCTTTAAATCCTTGAGATCCGGCTGTTGACCATGCAATTACATTTCCTTGCATGTCTGTTATGGATACAATTGTATTATTAAATGTTGATTGAATGTGTACTTCTCCATTCAATACATTTTTTTTATCTTTCTTTTTTGCTCTCGTTTTCGTGCGTTTTGCCATACTATGTCCATTGCTCCTTTAAATATTTCGCAGCAATTCATTGTATTTTTCAGATCAAAAAGATGCGTATTGCTAGACATCCTTTGGATCTGAATCATTTAACATTAAAATATTGCCGATTCAATCAAAGATGCTTATTTTTTCTTGGCTGCACCTTTTTTCTTCACAGCAGTCCGTCTTGGTCCTTTTCGTGTTCGTGCATTTGTACTGGTTCTCTGCCCATGAACAGGTAAAGATCTACGATGTCTTAATCCACGATAACATCCAAGATCCATTAATCGCTTAATATTCATGGATACTTCGGTTCGTAATTCTCCTTCTACTTTATACTCGTTCTGGATTAACTTTTGAATTTGATTCACCTGAGTTGAATCCAAATGATCTGTTTTCATGTTAATATCAATATCAAGTGTATCCAGGATTTTTTTTGAAGTGGTCTTTCCTATACCATATATATAAGTTAAACCGATTATTAACCGTTTACCTCTCGGTAAATCAACGCCAGCTATACGTGCCAAAATACCTCCTCGTTTTGTCTATCCTTGACGTTGTTTGTGTCTCTTGTTTTCACATATGACTCTTACAACACCTCGGCGGCGAATAATTTTGCACTTTTTACACATTTTTTTTACTGAAGCGCGTACTTTCATAGTTTTACCTTATCAATTATTTTGTGCGGTATGTAATTCTTCCGCGAGTCAAATCATACGGGGACAATTCAACTGTTACATTATCTCCAGGTAATATTTTAATGAAATGCATTCTCATTTTACCTGAAATATGCGCTAATATCTGATGCTTATTCTCAAGCTCAACTTTAAACATTGCATTTGGCAATGTTTCAATTACTGTTCCCTGAACCTTGATGGCTTCTTCTTTGGCCATAATGTATTCTCCGAATCCCCATTTATAAGCTATCGTCTACCACGAAAACGCGTTCCTTTTTTTAGAAAGCCTTCATAATTTCGTGGTAATAAATGAGCCTGTATCTGTGACATCGTATCAATTGCGACGCCTACAACGATGAGCAATGCTGTTCCACCAAAATAAAATGGCACATTAAATCTTGTCATCAATATAGATGGTAACACACATACAGCTGACACATAAATGGCTCCGCCCAAAGTAATTCTTGTTAATACTTTATCAATATATTCAGCAGTTTTTTTACCTGGTCGTATACCTGGAATATATCCACCATTTTTCTTCATATTGTCTGCAACATCCACTGGATTAAATTGTACTGCTGTATAAAAATAGCAGAAAAAGAATATAAACACGACATATAATAATTCATACCAACCTGATCCTGGTGTTAATGCACCTGCCACAGTTTGCATCCAAGCAATATTTAAGAAACTTGCTACTGTTGCCGGAAACATTATTATTGAAGATGCAAATATAGGCGGAATTACTCCTGATGTATTAATTTTTAGTGGTAGATGCGTACTTTGTCCACCGTACATCTTCCGCCCTACTACCCGTTTTGGATATTGTACTGGTATTCGTCTTTGCGCCTGTTCTACATAAACTATAAAGCCAACAACAGCAACCATCAATACCAGTAATAGTAAAACTGTAAATATTCCCATCTCTCCTGTAGCCATCAGGTTATATGTATTTTTCATTGCTGAAGGCATCCTTGCTACAATACCTGCAAATATTATTAATGAGATGCCATTTCCTATTCCACGCTCTGTAATTTGTTCTCCCAACCACATAATAAATGCAGTACCAGCTGTCAAAGTCAAAACTGTCATTAATCGAAAGGACCATCCGGCTTCAATCACAACTGATGCACCACCAGGTGCTGTCATTCTTTCTAAACCAACACTTATTCCTAAACCTTGAATTATACTTAAAACAACTGTTCCATAACGCGTATATTGGGTTATTTTCTTTCTGCCTTGTTCACCTTCCTTAGAAAGCTTTTCTAGATGAGGAATGACAACTGTGAGTAATTGCAAAATAATTGATGCACTAATATAAGGCATGATCCCCAAAGCAAAAACAGATAATCGTTCTAGTGCCCCTCCTGAAAACATATCAAACAAACCAAGTAATGTACCTTGTGCCCGCGCAAAAAATGATGCCAACGCAACATTATCTATACCCGGTACTGGAACATGTACACCTATTCGATAGACTGCTAATAGGGCAAACGTTATAAATATTCGATTTCTTAACTCTGGTATTTTAAATGAATTTTGAAAGCCGCTTCCGATCATTTAATGATCTCCACCTTTCCGCCAGCAGATTCAATTTTGTTCACTGCTGATTTACTGGCTTTATGTACTTTTATGCTGATTGGGAAATCTATTTGTCCGTTTCCCAGAATTTTAATTTCACGATTCTTGCCTTTTAAAATTCTTGAACTGCGCCAAATTGATTCATCAATTATTTGTTCCAAATCCTTGAATCTTTCTAAATCAGATATATTAACTATTTCATATTCTTTTCTAAAAATATTTGTAAATCCACGTTTAGGCAATCTTCTATGTATGGGCATCTGCCCACCTTCAAAGCCGACTCGCACTTTACCACCTGATCGACATTTAAACCCTTTATTTCCTTTTCCAGCTGTTTTCCCTTGTCCAGTACCTACGCCACGTCCCAATCGTTTTCTATTTTTACGAGATCCTGGACTTGGGGATAATTCATGAAGTTTCATCAGTACATTCCTCGATTCTTAATAAATGGTTAACTTGATTGATCATTCCCATAATTGCAGGGGAATTTTTAAAAACTTTTGATTGATGCAATTTTTTTAGCCCCAAAGCTGCAAGAGTTTTTCTATGCTTCTCAGGTTTGCCGATTTGACTTCGGATTATTGTCACTTTGATTCGGTTTCCCATAATTATTACCCGATCTTTATTCTATTATTACTATTTCATATTCTACTTTACGCATGTTGAATATGATTCGTAGCAATATTTTTTTGATAGTTTATTCGTTAAGTGTGATTGTCTCAGAGTGTCTGTTCTTACTTATAATTTATTGAATTATATTTATACTCGAAATATAATTATAGATCTTCGACCTTCTTTCCGCGTCGCGCAGCTACCATTTCGCGGCTTTTCATATTTGCAAGTCCTTGTATCGTTGCCTTTACAACATTATGCGGATTGTGAGATCCCAAACATTTGGTTAATATATTTTGAACACCAACCGCTTCTAAAACGGCCCGCACTGCCCCCCCAGCAATAACGCCTGTTCCTTTCGCTGCAGGTTTTAACAAAACACGACTTGCGCAATACCGTCCGATTATCTCATACGGTAAAGTGTTATTTCTGACCAGTGGTACACTGATCATATTCTTTTTGGCACTTTCTATACCTTTTCGTATTGCTTCAGGAACTTCGCCTGCTTTTCCCAGGCCTCCACCAACACTCCCTTCTCCATCACCGACAACGACAACTGCACTAAAGCTAAACCTTCTTCCACCTTTTACGACCTTTGCAACGCGATTGATATGTACGACCTTCTCAATTAATTGATTTTCTTCTGTTTCTTGTTGCTTTTTACTCAAGTGAGCCTCCTGATTTATATTATTTCAACTTTGAATGTTTTGACAAAAGTTGAATGATAATTTTTTGACTGTCATTATCGACATTCATTTTTTCAATTACGGGTTTTAAACTGTTAATCCTGCTTCTCTTGCACCATCAGCAACAGCTTTAACACGTCCATGAAAAACATATCCATTTCTATCAAAAACAACACGTGATATGCCCTTATCTATAGCCCTTTTTGCAATGGTTTCCCCTATATGTCTCGCCATTTTCGTTTTACTTTCAAATGCTGGTAGTGTTTTTATCTCTTTTTCAATGCTTGATGCTGAAAGAAGTGTATTCATATCGTTATCGTCTATTAGTTGCGCATAAATGTGTTTGCAGCTTTTATATACTGTTAGTCTTGGTTTTTCTGACGTTCCTGAAATTTTTTTTCGGATACGTTTTTTTCTCTTTAATCGTAATTTTTGATCCACGGCTATTACTCCAACATGACATTTTAAATAATGCCATTTAGTTATTTTGTACCAGTTTTACCTGCTTTACGTTGAATATATTCTTCACTATACTTAACCCCTTTTCCTTTATAAGGTTCGGGAGGTCTTAGCGATCGTATTTCCGCGCATAGTTGCCCAACAACTTGTTTATCTATTCCTGACAATTTAATCATATTTTGTTTTTGAACAGTTGCATTTATACCGTCCGGTAATTTAAATTCAATGGGATGAGAATATCCTAATGTTAATTTCAGCACATTACCATTTACTTCTGCTCGATATCCAATGCCATTAATTTCCAGTGTACGTTCAAAACCTTTAGTGACTCCAATAATCATATTATTAATAATACTACGTGTCATTCCTTGAAATGCTCTGTTTTTGCGTGATTCATCTTGAGGAACTACTGAAATTGTCTTTTCATCAATTTTTAAATCGACTTTTTCATGGACAGTATTTTTTATAGTGCCATTTTTCCCTTTAACTGAAATAACTTTATCAGCATATGTAATGGTCATATCATCTGGTATTTGTATGGGTTTTTTTCCAATCCGTGACATAATTTCTCCCTTTTATATTTCATCGATTTATGCGTAATTTTTACCATACTTTGCATAAATACTCGCCGCCCGTATTTTCTTTTCTGGCTTGTTTATCTGTCATAATGCCTTTAGATGTTGAATAAATAGCAATGCCCAATCCATTAAGAACAGATTGTATTTCCTTAGATTTATTGTAAATTCGACGGGATGGCTTACTAACGCGTTGAATACCAGTTATGACACTTTCCTTCTTGTCGTATTTAACAAATATTTTGAGCACTCCTTGTTTATCATCAGGAATAACTTTATAATGTTTTATAAAACCTTCAGACTTTAAAATTCTCGCTATTTCGGACTTTACCTTTGAATGTGGTATATCTACAGTATTGAATTTTGCTTTACATGCATTTCGGACTCGTGTCAGCATGTCTGCAATTGGATCACTCATTGACATAATGATTCTCCATATTACCTGCTTAATGCTAAAGTCAGTATTTTTATTATGATATGACTCGGCTGTAGTCAGGTTATATTATCTTTATTCTTATGATTTATGTTCAAGAAAATATAATTTTTCTCAAACGGATGTTGTTACCAGCTTGATTTAATTACGCCCGGCAAAATTCCTTTTGACGCAAGATTACGAAAACAAATACGACATATGCCAAATTTTCGCATATAACCTCTTGGTCTGCCGCACATTGGACATCGGTTATATTTTCTTACTTTGAATTTTTGTGGTCGTTTTGCTCGAACGCATAATGATGTTTTTGCCAAGGTTATTCCCCTTCTTTTCACTATTTTAACTAATTACGAAACGGCATTCCCATTGATTTTAATAGAAATTTTGCTTCCTTATCATTGTTCGCAGATGTTACTATAGTTATGTTAAGGCCTTTGATTTTATCAATTTTATCATAGTCTATTTCAGGAAATATAATTTGTTCTTTTATTCCTAATGTATAATTTCCTCGGCCATCAAAAGCTTTACCAGATATTCCCCTGAAATCACGCACACGCGGTAAGGCAACATTTACAAGTTTATTATAAAAATCATACATATGATCTCGTCTTAATGTTACCCTACAACCAATTGGCATTCCAGTACGAAGTTTAAATGCTGCAATTGATCTTTTGGCTTTTGTAATGACTGGTTTTTGTCCGGAAATGGCTTCCAATTCTTTTAATGCAGCATCCAGCACTTTTATGTTTTGTATCGCCTCGCCCATTCCCATATTCAAAATAATCTTCTTTAACTTGGGCGCCTGCATAACATTTTTATACTGAAATTCCTGCATGAGTAGGGGAACAATTTGTTTGTTATAATTTTCTTCAAGTGATGTCATCAAATCCTCCAAATCAATTATGCATCAATAATTTCATTGCACTTTTTACACACGCGCACTTTTTTATTATCTTCAAGAATTTGCATCTGAATTCTTGTAGGCTTAACACATTTTGGACACTCAAGCATCAGGTTTGACCAATGTATCGGAGCTTCCTTCTCAATAATTCCACCTTGTGGATTCGCTTGAGTTGGTTTGGTATGTCTTTTAATCATATTACGTTGTTCAACGATAGCACGATTCTTTTTCAATATGATTTTTAAAACTTTACCACTTTTCCCTTTATCTTTTCCGGCAATAACCTTTACCATATCTCCTTTACGGATATGACATCTTGTGTGACTATTTTTTTTGCCAGTTAATTTAATTTTTCTCAGCATTGACCTTACTCCTGTTATAAAACTTCCGGTGCCAGAGATATTATTTTCATAAAACCTTTCCCCCTAAGTTCTCTTGCAACTGGGCCAAAGATTCTTGTACCGATAGGCTCTTTACTTGGGTTGATTAATACTGCGGAATTATCATCAAATCGTATATATGAACCATCCGGTCTTCTAATTTCCTTTTTTGTTCTTACAATAACTGCCTTGAGTACGTCACCTTTTTTTACTTTTGAATTGGGGATGGCTTCCTTTACTGAAACTACGATGATATCTCCTATACTGGCATATCGTCTTCTAGACCCACCCAGAACTTTTATACAATATAGTGATTTAGCACCTGAGTTGTCTGCTGATGTTAATTTTGTTTCTGACTGAATCATTTTATTCCCTCAATATAAAGGTCTTAAATTTTGTTTCCATTTAAACTATAACTTAATTCGTTTTCAATTAGACACATGCGTGAAGCATTGTAAATATTGAAATGGTTTTTTATTCAGTTTCCTTATTTTTTTAGCTTTGTACTGAATAAGGTTTACTAATAAAGAAAGATGAATATCTTAATTAACTACTTATACTGCTTTTTTCAAAATTTCAATTAAGCGCCAACGTTTTTGCTTACTTAACGGTCGACATTCCATAATCAAAACTTTATCTCCGATGTGACAATTATTATCATGATCATGGGCATAAAATTTTGATTTTCTTTTCAGATATTTATTATACAGTGGATGCTTTACTAATCGATCAACTTGAACGACTATTGACTTTTCCATTTTGTTGCTGACGACTACACCCACTAACTTTCTTTTTCTACTTATTGAATTCATCACAATAACTCCATCTCTTTTTCTTTAGATATTGTTTGTAAACGAGCTATATCCCTACGTGTTTGTTTCAGACGAGCAGTATTTTCAAGTTGATTGGTTGACAACTGAAAACGAAGATTAAATAATTCCTCAGTTTTATTGTGTAATGTTTCCTGTATTTCATCATTGCTTAAATTTCGTATTTCACTGGGTTTCATATAATTTTTAACTCCTTACAACAAATTTTGTTTTAACCGGCAATTTATGTGCTGCAAGGCGAAATGCTTCTCTGGCAAGGGGTTCTGGTACGCCGGTCATTTCATATAAGATTCTTCCAGGCTTTATAACGCAGGCCCATCCCTCGGGGGCACCCTTACCTTTACCCATTCTTACTTCAGCCGGCTTTTTTGTAAATGGCTTGTCAGGGAAGATTCGAATCCAGATTTGTCCACCTCTTTTTACGTGACGCGTCATAGCAATACGAGCTGCTTCAATTTGTTTTGATGTTATGTCACCACATTCAATGGCTTGTAAGCCGTATTCACCAAAGTTGAGTGTTCCACCTCTTAGTGCAACACCTCTTTTACGTCCCCGCTGAACTTTTCTAAATTTTACTTTTTTTGGGCTAAGCATGTTTATCGTCTCCCAAGATAGCGATTAATTTTTTTGTTCTTTTTGTTGAGGTTCATCTTGATTATTTAAAATTTCACCTTTAAAGATAAAAACCTTAATTCCAATCAATCCATATGTTGTTTTGGCCTCAATAAAGCCATAATCTAAATCAGCACGTAGGGTATGCAAGGGAATCCGTCCTTCTTTATACCATTCTGTTCTTGCCATTTCTGCGCCACCCAACCTTCCTGAACAAATTATCTTAACACCCTGTGCCCCAAAACGCATTGCAGAACTTACACCTCGTTTCATTGCGCGTCTAAATGCAACTCGTCGTTCTATCTGTAAAGCAACATTTTCTGCAACGAGCTGAGCATCAGTTTCAGGTTTTCTAACTTCTTGAATATCAATAAATACTTCTAATGAAACCATCTTTTCAAGAACTTTTTTTAATTTATCGATTTCCATACCTTTCTTACCAATTACTATTCCGGGTCGCGCTGTAAAAATTCTTAGTTTTAATCGTCTGGCAGATCTTTCAATTTCAATTTTAGATACACCAGCATGATAAAGTTTCTTTTTCAAAAACTTTCTTATGTTATGATCTTCAAGAATATATTCCGCATATTTCTTTTCTGAAAACCAGCGGGAATCCCACGTCTTGACGATCCCTAAACGTAAACCAATTGGATTAACTTTCTGGCCCAAGCCATACCTCCTTTTTAATTAAACCGAATCCTCTGATAAAATGACTGTAATATGACTGGTTCTTTTTAAAATTCTTGTCCCTCGACCCCGTGCACGTGCTCGAAAACGCTTTATAGTTGGTCCCTGATCTACATAGATATTTTTGATAAATAAATCATCAACATCCATATTTTCATCTTTTAAGGTTGCGTTGGCAATAGCGGAATTGATTACTTTTAGAACCATTCCAGATGCTTTTTGTGGCATAAATTTTAAAATATCAACACCAGCGCCTACTTGCTTACCTTTTATCGTGTAAGCAAGTTTTCTTACTTTTTGTGGCGATATTCTCATATATTTTGCTACAGCGCGTGATTCCATGATATTCCTCTTGTGTTATTTTTTCTTTAATCTTGTCTTTTTATCACCCGCATGGCTATAAAATGTTCGTGTGGGTGAGAATTCTCCGAGTTTATGTCCAACCATATTTTCAGATACAAATATCGGGATAAATTTTTTACCATTATGAATGGCAATCGTCAGTCCAACCATTTCAGGAACAATTGTAGATCTTCTTGACCAAGTCTTTATGACCTTGTTACTTCTCATATTTTGAGAATTGATAACTTTTTTCAAAAGCGAATCATCAATAAATGGTCCCTTTTTAATCGACCGTGGCATATTCGACTCCTAAATTATTGTTTAAAAATACATTTGTTTAAACAATCATTTTATTATCTAAGCTATTTTTTTCTTCGCTTAATTATAAATCGATCCGTAACTCTATTTTTACGAGTTCTGTACCCTTTACTTGGTATCCCCCAAGGTGAACATGGATGACGTCCACCTGATGAGCGACCTTCACCACCACCCATTGGATGATCTACAGGGTTCATTGCAACGCCTCTTACTTTTGGACGTCTTCCCATCCATCTTTTTCTTCCAGCTTTTCCGAGATCAATATTTTCATGTTCAATATTCCCAAGCTGTCCTATTGTCGCTTTGCACTTTACAAGAATCATCCTGACTTCACCTGATGGTAACTTAATCTGTGCGTATTTACCTTCCTTTGCGACAAGTTGTGCAAAACTTCCTGCTGTACGTACTAACTGACCACCTTTTCCAATTTTCATCTCAATATTATGAATTTGTGTTCCTAAAGGAATTTTGGTTAAAGGCATTGAATTTCCAGGCTTTACATCTGCTTCTTCTCCAGACATTACTGTATCACCAATTTTCAACTTTAATGGCGCAATGATATATCGTTTATCTCCATCAAAATAATGAAGTAATGCAATTCTGGCGCTTCGATTTGGATCATATTCTATTGCTGCCACTTTCGCCGGTATACCATCTTTATCACGTTTAAAATCGATAATTCTATATTTTCTGCGATGTCCACCACCACGATGACGGCATGTTATTCTTCCATTTGCGTTTCTTCCACCGGTTTTTTTAATTTTTTTTGTTAATCCCTTATCAGGTGTTTTTTTTGTTATATCATCATAGGCTGAATATACCTGGAACCTTCTACCAGGCGATGTTGGTTTAACTCGTTTTACTGCCATTGTTTGTTACTCCTTCATTATGAAGAATATTTATTGAATATATCTTATGTATCAAGCATAAATCAGGTATACTACACACCTTCAAAAAATTCTACTTTTTCACCAGCTGCCAATGTAACAATTGCTTTTTTCCAGTCTCTTCTTTTTCCCATTATTCGTCCACGTCTTTTTCGTTTTCCTTTGATTTGCATTGTGTTAACAACGACGACTCTAACTTTAAATAATTCTTCAATTGCTTTAGCTATTTGTATTCGATTTGCGTCCCGATGAACTTCAAATACAATTTGATTGAGTGTATCTCTTAATACATGTGTTTTTTCAGTTACAATCGGTCTGATAATAATTTTTTGATTTTCCATTGCTTAATATCCTTTATAAATGATATAATCAGTGCCTTATTATTTAACTCTTTCCTTGATCTGTTCTAATGCAGGCTGCAGTATGATAAGATGTTGATACATCAAAATATCGTATACATTCAATCCCTTAGTTTGAATGAGCTTTACTGGTTGATAATTTCTCGAGGAAAAATCTAAATTTTTATTTTCATTATCAATAACGATAAGCGCTGATTCAACATTCAGGTTATTAATGATTTGTACAAATGTTTTTGTTTTTATTTCAGTCAAATTAAAGGCATCCAACACAAGTAATTTGTTTTCGTTGATTTTGTCTGAAATTGCCATTTGTAAGGCTTGTTTTCTAATTTTTTTGGGTACTTTGAATCTTTTTCTAAGTCCTTGCGGCCCAAATGTTACTCCACCACCTCGTCTTAAAGGAGACTTTATATCACCTGGTCTAGCATTACCTGTACCCTTTTGACGATACAATTTTTTACCACTACCTCGAATATCTGAACGGTTTTTTACTTTGGCATTGAATTGTCTTTTATTATTTAATTGTAAATTAACAACAGTATGAAGAATATCCGTTTTTATTGGAACGTTGAATTTTTTTTCTTCAAGTTCTATAGCACCTACTTTTTCACCATTTATATTATGAACATCAATGGAAAGCATTATAGTAATCCTTATCTTTGGACAAAATTTTTTATTCTTATCCAATCGCTTATCGCTAAAGCGAATTATATTTTGCCTGTGTACCTGATATTATAAAACAATAAATATTGTTTATACCTCTTGTTTATAAAGCGCAATCATTCCTTTGTTACAACCTGGAATGGCCCCTTTTATCATCAGCAAATTATTTTCAGGGCGAATATCAACGATTTCTAGGTTTTTAACAGTTTGCATTGCATTGCCATATTGTCCGGGTAATTTTTTACCCTTAATTACCTTACTTGGTGTTGCACTACAACCAATAGAGCCAGGAATTCGATGACTCATACTACCGTGTGTTTTTTTTCCACCATGAAAGCCATGTCGTTTAATAACGCCAGAAAATCCTCGTCCTTTTGTCTTGCCAGTAATCTTGATTTTTTCTCCAATATTAAAAACATCTTCAGCGTTGACTGCCTGCCCAAGTTTATAATTTTCCGTGTCATCTACTCTAAATTCTTTTAACTTTGCATAACTATTGCCACCACTTTTTTCAAAATGACCCTTCATTGGCTTATTTACTTTTTTTTCCTTTCTGTCACCATAGGCCAATTGTATACTGTTATAACCATCAGTAGCAATCGTCTTGATTTGTGTTACTACACATGGCCCAGCATGGATGATGGTTACAGGAATTTGTTCGCCTGCTGTTGTAAATAAGGATGTCATTCCTATTTTTTTTCCAATGAGACCTTTACCTTTTCCCATTTTCTTACCTCTATAATTGCTACCACCAATATTTGATCGGGCGATAATATATAACTCATTCAATTTTTGAATAAATGACTATTATAATAAATTAATGATTTTTGAATAATTTTATAGACTAAGCCATTAGGCTGTTCTTCAATTAATTCAAAAAATCAGTTAATTACTCTGTTATCTCTATTTGACTTGTTGCTTACGAGTGACTGAAAGATAAATCATCCTGATTTACGTTTTAATCTCGACATCTACTCCTGCAGAGAGATCCAGTTTCATTAAAGCGTCCACTGTTTGTTGTGTTGGCTCAAGAATGTCTAATAAACGTTTATGCGTTCTGATTTCAAATTGCTCTCTTGACTTTTTATCAATATGCGGAGATCTCAATACGCAGTATTTATTTTTTCTTGTTGGCAGTGGTATGGGGCCAATGACTCTAGCGCCCGTCCGCTTTGCAGTATCAACGATATCATTCGTTGATTGATCCAACAATCGATGATCATAAGCTTTTAAGCGAATACGAATTTTTGGATTCATTTTTAGGATTCCTACTCAATAATTTCGCTCACAACACCTGCACCAACGGTTCGTCCACCTTCACGAATTGCAAAACGGAGCTCTTTTTCCATAGCAATTGGCGTGATCAGTTCCGCTGAAATGGAGACATTGTCACCAGGCATAACCATCTCGACATTTTCCGGTAGTTGAACAACACCGGTAACATCAGTGGTTCTAAAATAAAATTGTGGCCGATATCCTTTAAAGAACGGAGTATGTCGTCCACCTTCTTCCTTGCTTAGTACATAGACCTCAGCTTTAAACTTTGTATGTGGTGTAATTGACTTTGGAACTGCCAGAACTTGTCCACGCTCAACTTCTTCCCTTTTTGTACCTCTTAACAGAACACCTATATTATCACCAGCCCGACCTTCATCCAATATCTTTCTAAACATTTCAACACCAGTACAAACAGTTTTAATGGTTGGCTTGATCCCCACTATTTCAATTTCATCTCCCATATGCACGATGCCCCGTTCAACTCGACCTGTTACTACAGTGCCACGACCTGAAATGCTAAAAACATCTTCTATTGGCATGAGAAATGTCTTGTCTAAATCTCTAACAGGCTCGGGAATATATGAATCAATTGCATCCATAAGCTCGAATATACATTTCGCTTCATCACTACTATTATCATCACTTTCAAGCGCTTTTAAAGCGCTTCCTTTAATAATAGGCGTATCATCACCAGGAAATTCATATTTATCAAGTAGTTCTCGAAGTTCAAGTTCAACCAATTCAATAAGTTCTTCATCATCTACCATGTCGCATTTATTCAAGAAAACAACAATTTTTGGTACGCCAACCTGACGCGCCAGTAGAATATGTTCTCTTGTTTGAGGCATTGGTCCATCATCAGCACCAACAACAAGAATTGCGCCATCCATTTGCGCTGCACCAGTTATCATATTTTTAATATAATCAGCATGCCCGGGACAATCAACATGAGCATAATGACGTGTATCTGTTTCATATTCAACATGTGCTGTTGCTATCGTAATACCACGTGCTTTTTCCTCTGGAGCTTTGTCAATTTGATCAAACGGAACGAAATCAGCCATGCCCCTCATTCCCATATGTTTTGTGATTGCAGCTGTGAGAGTTGTTTTTCCGTGATCAATGTGACCAATTGTTCCTACATTAACATGTGGTTTACTACGTTCAAATTTGTCTTTAGCCATGTCTTCCCCCCTTTTATTATACAGAGTATGAAAACTTAAAAACTCAAAGTTATGCCAAACAAAATGCATAGCTTTGAGCTTTTGTTTGTTTTTAACAATGGATGAATATCATCCTGTTGAAGATTTATTAATCATATGCAAAAATCGCCATTTTTGAGATTTTTGCATATGGTTCATTTTACCAATGGTAATGCGCAAATGCTTTGTTCGCTTCAGCCATTTTATGAGTGTCATCTCTTTTTTTAACTGATGCCCCCCGCTGATTTGCAGCATCTAGCAGTTCCGATGCCAATTTTTTTGGCATGCCATTTTCTCCTCGTTTTCGTGAAGCTTCCAAAATCCATCTTATTGCCAGTGCTACCTGTCTTGATGAACGCACTTCTGTAGGAACTTGATATGTTGAGCCACCAACACGTCTCGATTTAACCTCTATAAAAGGCTTAACATTATCCATTGCTTTTTCAAATATTTCCAGCGGTGGTTTTTTAGACTTATCTTCAATAATATCGAATGATGAATATAAAATGGATTCAGCTAGGCTTTTCTTTCCATTTTTCATAATCGAATTGATAAATCGTGAAACCAGTTTACTCTTATATTTAGGATCTGGCAAAATTATTCTTTTCGGAACATCGGCTCTTCTTGGCATATTTTTCCTGTTAAATATATCTTGCAAACTTTAACTGCATTTTTTGTTTGCAATTAAGTTTAATTAGTTAGATTTGAATTATATGATTATTCAAACTATCAATTATTATTGTTTATGGATTATTTTGGCTTTTTTGCCCCATATTTTGAACGGCCTTGTTTTCTATCCTGAACACCCAATGTATCCAGAGTGCCTCGAACAATATGATATCGAACACCAGGTAAATCTTTAACACGCCCGCCACGAACAAGAACGACTGAATGTTCCTGAAGGTTATGTCCAACTCCTGGAATATATGCTGTTACTTCAACACCTGTTGTTAAACGCACACGCGCAACTTTTCTTAGAGCAGAATTTGGCTTTTTCGGCGTTGATGTATACACGCGCGTACAAACGCCTCGTTTCTGCGGTGACCCTTTTAATGCGGGTGTACTTTTCTTTTTTTTGATTTCTTCACGCCCTTTTCTGACGAGCTGATTTATTGTTGGCATCTTTATCTCTTAGATTTTCGATGTTAAATCAATACCTAGTTTACCAATCACTTATTGAATGATAAGCAGGCAAAACGATATAAAAAGACTTTGTATCAAGTTTTTTTGAGAGTGTCAATAAAAAAAAATAATTTGATTATTTTTTTATTGATAATACATCAAATAGCATATTCTTCTTCAAGTATAGGCTCGAGATCCGTATATAAGGTAGTCCCGGTACCCGCAGGAATCATCCTGCCCATAATTACATTTTCTTTTAGCCCTCTTAAATGATCAAGATTGCCCGAGATACTTGCATCAGTAAGAACCCTTGTTGTTTCTTGAAAAGATGCAGCTGAAATAAAGCTATCAGTGCTAAGTGATGCTTTTGTGATACCTAAAATTAAAGGTTCGGCTTTGGCTGGGGTCCCCCCCTTTTTCTCAACTTTTCGGTTTTCTTCTTCAAATCGGCCCCGTTCAACCTGTTCTTCGAGAATAAAATTTGTATCTCCAACCTCAATAAGTCTGACACATCTCATCATCTGACGCACAATGACCTCAATATGTTTATCATTAATTCGGACACCCTGTAGCCGGTATACTTCTTGAACTTCATCTACGAGATATCGCGCCAGGGCAACTTCACCCTTAATATTCAAAATATCTTGTGGATTTGCAGCGCCTGCTACAAGCGGATCACCGGACCTAACATAGTCACCGTCATAAACATTAATGTGTTTACCTCTTGAGATGAGATACTCTTTTTTATCCCCCACGTCAACTGGCGTCACCGTAATTTTCTGTTTGCCCTTTGCCCCTTTTGAAATACTGACATAGCCATCAATTTCGCTTAAAACAGCATTTTCTTTGGGTTTTCTAACTTCAAAAAGTTCTGCGACTCTTGGAAGACCTCCGGTAATATCCTTTGTTTTTGTTGTTGCTCTTGGTAGTTTCGCAATAATATCGCCTGCATTGACTTCATCTCCTTCATCAACCAGCAATATCGCATCAACCGGAAGATAATAGCGAGCTAAACCTGAACCATCAGTACTTTCTTTCGTTTCCAATTTTTTAAGTCGTGCTGTTTTACCACTTTTATCCTTTATAGATATCCTGGGACGTACTTCTCCTTCCTTAAATTCAACAATTGTTTGACTAGATTTTCCGGTAACCGGGTCAACTTTTTCCTGCATGGTTTTTCCAATAAAAATATCGTCGAATTTAACAACACCGCTAACTTCAGTAAGAATGGGTGTTGTAAATGGGTCCCATGCTGCCAAAACATCGCCTGCTTTTACGAGCTGTCCATCTTTAACTTTAATTTGTGCGCCATAAATAACCGGACATCTTTCTCGTTCTCGTCCACGTTCACTTTCAATAACAAACTCACCGCCACGACGATTCATGACAACCATATCTCCAATGCTGCCATCAGGATTTATTCGATGAACAACGTTTAAATCCACAAATCTTACATTGCCTTCAACATGTGCTCTAATATCGGCCTGTTCAACTCTTCGACTGGCTGTTCCACCGATATGAAATGTACGCATCGTCAACTGAGTTCCTGGTTCTCCAATTGATTGTGCAGCAAGAATTCCAACAGCCTGACCAATTTCAACCAGATGTCCATGAGCGAGATCACGTCCATAACATTTTGCACATACACCTCGTTCTGTCCGACATGTCAACACTGAACGTATTTTTATTCTTGTGAAGCCTGCATTTTCAATTTTACGAACACAAGTTTCATCTATCTCTTCACCAGCTTCAACTATGATTTCATCAGTAAACGGATCAACAATATCCTCAACTGATGTTCGACCGAGTAATCTTTCACCGAGTCGTTGAATAATTTCACCGCCTTCCATCAAAGGTTCAACTTCAACGCCAATAACAGAACCACAATCAACTTCAGAAACAATACAATCTTGTGCGACATCTGCCAGACGCCTGGTAAGGTAACCTGAGTTCGCTGTTTTCAAAGCAGTATCAGCCAAACCTTTTCTAGCGCCATGAGTTGAGATAAAATATTGAAGCACACTTAAACCTTCACGAAAATTTGCTGTAATGGGAGTTTCAATAATTTCACCAGATGGCTTTGCCATCAATCCTCTCATTCCGGCAAGCTGACGCATCTGATCCTTGCTTCCTCTTGAACCGGAATCAGCCATCATATAAATCGCGTTGAAACTGTCTTCATAAACAGGCTCGTTATTTTCATCTGTAATTGGCGTATTGTTGGTATCCAGAACCGGCTGATTTTTCATTTCGCCCATCATTGCATTTGCAACGTTATCAGTTGCTCTCGACCAAATATCTACAACTTTATTGTATTTTTCACCCTGTGTTATCAGCCCTTCATTATACTGACTTTCAATTTCATTGACTTCAGCCTCAGCTTCACTTAAGATTTCCCATTTTGCAGATGGAACAATCATGTCATCAATTGAAATGGAGACGCCACCAATCGTAGCATATTCATAGCCCAGATCTTTAATCCGATCCGAAAGGATAACTGTCGATTTTGCTCCCAATGTACGATATGCGTAATCAACCAATTCACGCAGTTTCTTTTTGTCCATGACATGGTTGACCTGTTCATATGGTATTTCAAAACGCTTTTCAAGCATTTGAAATATATGGTATTCATCCTTAACAGCAATTACATCAGATAGTTTTCCCTCTGGCAATTTCATAATTGTCGATGCATGTATTTTTTTTAGTCTGAAAAGTCGTTGAAGCTCATCCTGACGCAAAATTCCCAGATCCCCATCTCTTAAGCGATCACGACTGCGAGAGTAATTTCTGCAAAGTTCCAAAAATGATTGCTCATCGGTATTTGCCATTTTTAAAACTTCATTTGCTTCTTCAGCAGAAAATAAAGTTATATGACGAACCCTTACCAATGGTTCTTGCGGCATAATTTCATATAATAAAACCCGCCCAACTGTTGTCTCATGCATTTTACCCTGAATACGCACTTTGATCGGTGCGTGAAGATCAACAGCTTCGGAGTCATAAGCTGCCCGCACCTCACTCAGACTGCAAAATTCTTTACCAGCACCTTTGGCATCATTGACACTTCTTGTCATATAATAGATTCCCAAAACAATATCTTGTGTCGGAACAACTATGGGACTTCCATTCGCTGGTGACAAAATATTGTTACTGGAAAGCATCAAAATACGTGCCTCAATCTGGGACTCTACTGCCAGTGGAATATGCACAGCCATCTGATCGCCATCAAAATCCGCATTGAATGCCGTACAAACCAATGGATGTAATTGAATTGCCTTGCCTTCAATTAAAGTCGGCTCAAAGGCCTGAATGCCAAGTCGATGAAGTGTTGGAGCACGATTTAACATGATAGGATATTCACTGACAACTTCATCAAGTGTATCCCAAACCTCAGGCGTTTCTTTGTCCACCATTTTTTTTGCACTTTTGACAGTTGAAACGAGACCTTTCTTTTCCAGGCGGTTGTATACAAATGGTTTGAAAAGTTCTAATGCCATTTTTTTGGGAAGTCCACATTGATGCAATCTAAGTTTCGGTCCAATTGTGATAACAGTTCGCCCCGAATAATCAACACGTTTTCCCAATAAATTTTGACGAAAACGACCTTGTTTTCCCTTTAAAGTATCACTTAACGATTTGAGAGGTCTTTTATTTGTACCTGTTATTACTCGTCCCTGACGGCCATTATCAAACAAAACGTCAACAGCCTCTTGAAGCATTCTTTTTTCGTTTCGAACGATAATATCCGGAGCCTTCAGGTCCATTAAGCGTTTCAAACGGTTGTTTCTATTGATTACACGCCTGTAAAGATCATTCAAATCAGAGGTTGCAAATCTACCACCTTCAAGAGGGACCAAAGGTCGTAAATCTGGTGGTAGTACAGGAATCACATCCATGATCATCCATGTGGGGTCAACACCTGATTCCATAAATGCATCAATAACTTTTAATCGTTTGGATAATTTCTTGCGTTTTGCATCAGATGTTGTTTTTTGGATTTCTTCTCGCAAGTCAGTATAAAGTTTCTCAAGATTTATTTCAGCAAACAAACGTTTGATGGCTTCAGCACCCATGTCTGCATCAAAACGATCATATCCAAATTTGTCAATAGCATCACGGTATTGTTCTTCTGACAGCAAATCAAATTTTTTAAGCTCTGTATCCTTTGGATCTATGACAACATAAGAATCAAAATAAAGTATTCGCTCAATATTTTTCAATGTAAAATCAAGCAAGCTACCAATCTTGCTGGGTAAACTCTTTAAAAACCAGACATGCGCAATAGCTGTAGCAAGCTCGATATGCCCCATACGCTCACGTCTTTCTCTTGATTGAATAACTTCAACACCGCATTTTTCACAGACAATACCCCGATGTTTCATGCGTTTATATTTTCCACAGTTACATTCGTAATCACGGGTAGGGCCAAATATTTTTGCACAAAAAAGACCATCACGCTCCGGTTTAAATGTTCGGTAATTAATAGTCTCTGGTTTTTTTATTTCACCATAAGAGCGGTCCCTAATTTTCTCAGGTGAAGAAAGTTGAATCTGTACACCTGTGTACAGTTTCGGATTATCTGGTTTTTTGAAGAAATCAAATAAGGTTTCCATAATCACCTTTCATTTGGGGAATACAATATTCTCCCTTTGGTTTATTATCATTATTCCTTATGTAAAGTAATATCTAATCCCAAACTCTGCAATTCTTTCTCCAATACCTTAAAAGATTCAGGCAAGCCCGGTTCAAGCATGTTTTGCCCTTTCACAATTTTTTCATACATACGTGTTCTTCCGGCCATATCATCGGATTTGACTGTGATAAATTCCTGAAGTGCATGCGCTGATCCATAAGCTTCCATCGCCCAAACTTCCATTTCACCCAAACGCTGACCACCAAATTGCGCTTTTCCACCTAATGGTTGCTGCGTCACAAGCGAGTAAGGCCCAATGGATCGTGCATGGATTTTATCATCAACCAGATGATGCAGTTTCAGCATATACATTGTACCAACAGTCACCTTCCCCTGAAAAGGTAAACCGCTTCGGCCATCATATAATTTTGCTTGCGCGCTTACTGGTTCGGAGACTTCACTCATCAAGTGTTTCACTTCACTTTCATGAGCCCCATCAAAAACTGGCGTTGCCATATGAACACCACTTTCATAAAACTTAGCAAGTTCAGCGAGTTGATCATTCGAGTAGCTTTCAATTTTTTCAACGACCGGCCCCCTAGGTGAGGTTTCCGCTGTGACTTTCTTGGTTGAAAAGATCCGTATAAATTTTTCTCGTAAGGCATCAAAAGCTTGTTGTTCCAATAATTTGGTAATGTCTCTTCCGAGTTCCCTTGCCGCACGTCCCAAATGAATTTCGAGAATTTGCCCCACATTCATACGTGAGGGGACGCCTAATGGATTCAAGACCATATCCACCGGTGTACCATCACTAAAATAAGGCATGTCTTCTTGAGGTAAAATTCTGGATACAACGCCTTTGTTTCCATGACGACCTGCCATTTTATCTCCAACTGATAATTTCCGCTTCATCGCCACATAAATTTTAACCATTTTGATCACACCCGGTGGAAGATCATCCCCTTTTTCATAGCGAGTAACCTTTTCTTCGAATTTTTCACGATTTCTTTCTTGCTGCTCCCGATATTTTTTTAGTAATTCATGCAGCTTTTCAGATTGTTCTGGATCTTTCAAGCTTAAGGTTTCTAAGTGACCCAATGGAATATCGGCAAGTACCTCTGGCGTAAGGTTGGTTCCTTTTGGAATAATTGTATTTTTTCCTTTTTTCAATGTCGCAATACATGTATGTCCATCCAACATTTTTTGAATCTCACCTCTGATTGATTCTTCCAAAATTCGCTGCTCGTCATCACGATTTTTTTCGAGGATTGCAATTTCTTCATCTTCAATGGCTCGCGTTCGGTCATCCTTTTCCACACCCCGACGCGAAAAGACTTTCGCATCAATTACGATACCTTCAACACCCGGTGGTACACGCAGACTGGTATCTTTGACATCACCCGCTTTTTCACCAAAAATTGCTCTAAGCAATTTTTCTTCAGGTGACAGTTGAGTTTCTCCCTTAGGAGTTACTTTCCCTACCAGAATATCGCTGGCAGAAACCTCTGCTCCCAGGCGAACAATACCACTTTCATCCAAATTTCTAAGCGCTTCTTCTCCAACATTTGGAATATCTCTGGTGATTTCCTCTTTCCCAAGCTTCGTATCCCTGGCAACAACCTCAAACTCCTCTATATGTACAGAAGTGTATACCCCGTCTTTTACCAATCTTTCACTAACAAGTATGGAATCCTCAAAATTGTAACCTCCCCATGGCATAAAAGCGACAGTAACATTTTTACCTAAAGCGAGTTCACCTTGTTCTGTTGCAGGGCCATCAGCAATAATTGCGCCATCAGCAACAATTTCACCCTTTTTGACGATAGGCCTATGATTAAAGCAGGTATTTTGGTTTGAACGATTGAACTTTGTTAAATTATATATCGTAACATGTTCTTCAAGATGATCGTGATCAAAAGAATGTTTGATAACAATTCTGGAAGCATCAACATCAATAACTTCTCCACCTTTTTTGGCAACGATTGCCACACCAGAATCTCTCGCCACAATGGATTCCATTCCTGTTCCAACAAGCGGCGCTTCAGATTTGAGTAATGGAACCGCCTGACGTTGCATGTTTGATCCCATTAAAGCTCGGTTGGCATCATCATTTTCAAGAAAAGGAATTAAAGAAGCTGATACACTCACCAATTGATTGGGAGAGATATCCATATATTTGATATCTTCCTTTTTGGTCATCGTCAATTCACCCTCTATGCGAGATGTTACCAGTGCATTGATATACCTGTTATTATTATCCAGCGGCGCATTTGCCTGGGCGATTGGAAAATCTTTTTCATCAATAGCACTTAAAAATTTTACATCACTTGTTGCCAGGGAGTCCTCTACAATTCGATAAGGGGTTTCTATAAATCCAAATTCGCTGACACGTGCATAAGTACTTAGAGAAACAATCAGACCGATATTTGGGCCTTCAGGTGTTTCAATGGGACAAATTCGACCATAATGAGAGGGATGAACATCACGGACTTCAAAGCCCGCCCGCTCTCTGGTCAATCCGCCTGGTCCAAGGGCACTCAATCGACGCTTGTGTGTTGTTTCAGATAATGGATTTGTTTGATCCATGAACTGACTTAACTGACTGGTACCAAAAAATTCTTTGACAACCGCTGATACTGGTTTTGAGTTGATCAAATCGTGTGGCATTAAAGCATCAATTTCTTGAAGGCTCATTCTTTCTTTAATGGCACGTTCCATTCTTACCAATCCAATTCGATATTGGTTTTCCAGAAGCTCACCGACAGCGCGTACGCGCCGATTTCCCAAATGGTCGACATCATCGACAACACCTTGCGTATCTTTCAGCTGTACAAGGGTTTTTGCTGTTAATAAAATATCTTCTCGACGCAACGTGTTCACATGTTTGGGTGTATTTAAGCTTAAACGTAAGTTCAGTTTAAGACGTCCTACACCTGATAGATCATAATGTGAAGGTTTGAAGAATAGTTGGTCCAAAAAATCCTGTGCAACTTCAGATGTTACAGGATTACCTGGTCGAAGTTTTTTGTAAATTTCAATTAATGCATCATGTTTGTCATCAACTTTATCCAAAAGTAGTGTTTTACGAATAGATTCACTGCTGGTAACGCCATCTATAGACAATATATCAAACGATTCGATCTTTGCCTTTACCAACGTTTTCATCAAATCTTCAGAAACAACTTCATTTGCTTTTGCCAATACATCACCTGTTTTGGGATCACAAATTGTTCGAGCAGTAAATTTTTCAAGGACATCTTCAACAGTAATCGGAATCGTTTTTGTACCACTTCTTTTAAGCTGTTTTATTGCTCGCTGAGATATAAGTCGTCCTTTTTTAACGATGATCTCACCGGTTTCTGGATCAGATATGTCCTGAGCAGATCGTTGACCTTTAAGTGTATTTTCATTAAATGCTTTATAAATAATCCCCTGGGGCTTTTCGCTATCCAGGAGATTATGGATAATAATATTTTCTGTATAATAAAAAAAGTTTAATATATCTTCAGCAGTATAGCCTAAAGCTTTGAATAAAAGCGTTACCGGAAATTTTCTCCGACGATCTATTCTGATATTTACAACATCTTTGGCATCAATCTCCATTTCTATCCATGAGCCGCGGACAGGAATAATTTTAGCCGAATAAAGAATTTTTCCGCTAGAGTGGGTTTTTCCTTTATCATGATCAAAAAAAGCACCTGAGGATCGATGTAACTGGCTTACGACAACTCTTTCAGTTCCATTTATAACAAATGTTCCCCGCTCGGTCATGAGCGGTATGGTGCCAAAGTATATTTCCTGTTCTTTAATATCCCGAATTTTTTGCGTTTCAGCTTCTTTGTCTACATCATAAACAACAAGCCTGACAGTGATGCGAACAGGAAATTCATATGTCATCCCGCGATGAATGCATTCTTCAACTGTATGTTTCAATTCTCCAAAGCGATATGAAACAAATTCAAGTGATGCCGTACCACTAAAATCCTTGATCGGAAAAACAGACCTGAATACAGCCTGAAGGCCAACATCAAGGCGCTGATCTGGTGGGACATCTTTTTGAAGAAAACGCGCATATGACTCACGTTGCATTCTAATTAAATTCGGAATTTCAATTATTTTATTAATTTTTCCAAAATTTTTTCGAATACGTTTGATTGTATGGTGGGAGTTCTTCATATTCACTCCAATATTTAGGTGTTGAAGGAAGCTTGAAGAGATCACGTATAGTCGAATTCAATTTGTTGACAGCTGATGAAATATAGTTATTGTCTTGTTGATAAGTTACTCAGACAGAAAATTTCTGTCTGAGTAACATAATATAAATGAAATAACTTTTTCGCATCAGCCGAAAGAGCAATCAAAACGGACTATTTTACCTCGACCTGGGCACCGGCACCTTCTAGCTGCTCTTTAATCTTTTCAGCTTCATCTTTTGGAACGGCTTCTTTAACCGCCTTCGGTGCATCATCAACGAGGGCTTTGGCTTCTTTCAAGCCAAGTCCTGTAATGGCGCGGACTTCCTTAATTACCTGAATTTTCTTGTCTCCAGGTGTGATAAGAACAACATCAAATTCTGTTTTTTCTTCTTCAGCTGGTGCGCCTGCATCACCCCCCATTGGTCCGCCCATCATGGCGACCGGAGCAGCTGCAGTTACACCAAATTTATCTTCCATCTCTTTTATCATTTCAGACAGTTCTAAAACTGTCATATTTGAAATAAATTCAATTACGTCTTCTTTTGTTATATCTGCCATTTTTATCCTTTCCTTCAGAAAATTTTGTATTCATTTTGAAACAAAAAAAACTGTTCCAAACAAAAAAACTGCCTTAACGTACAACGTACAATCAGGCAGATTCTTCACCTTCCATTTTATCTTTAATACCTTGCAACACATTAACAAAACCAGCAGGTACTGCTGCCAGTGTACGAACAAAATTGCCTGGTACGGCATTCATGCATGAAAGCAATTTGGACAATAATTCTTCTCTTGATGGTAATTTGGATAATGCTTTGACATCATCTACGTTAAGTACAGTATTGCCCATAACCCCCGCTTTAACTTCAAGCTTTGGGTTCTCATCTGCAAATTTGCTCAAAATTTTTGCTGGTGCAACCGGATCATCGTAACTGATTGCCACAGCACTCGGACCACGAAAGAATTGTGTAATGCTTGCCACCCCAGTATTTTTAGATGCGCGTGTCAACAAGGTATTTTTTACAACCTGATATTCAACTGAAGCCTCTCTTAACTGACGTCGTAATTTTGTCATCTCCTCAACATTTAAACCCTTTGGATCTGTCGCAATTACAAGTTCAGCATCAAGAAACCTTTTATGAATATTTTCTACAATGCGTTGTTTTTCTTCACGATTCAAATCATCAACCTCCTCCCTTTCACTGTCAGACCGTATTGCGTTTTAAACACAGGAAAGGTATGAATACAAAACTTTAATGCATTCTTCCTTTTTTGTCTCGGTAGGTAGTTGATAAGATATCAACTATTATCATAAAAGGCCTACGGTCATTGACAGGAAAAATTTATTTGGAAATATTTTTAACAAAGGCAGGATCGACTTTTATACCCGGCCCCATGGTAGTAGACACGGATATAGACTTTAAATAAGTTCCTTTGCTAGACGTTGGTTTTAAGCGTAAAATAGTATCAAAAAAGGCATAGAAATTTTCAAGCAATTTTTGAACGCCAAAAGATGTTTTTCCCATTGTCGCGTGGACAATCCCTGCACGTTCAACCCTAAAATCAATTTTTCCAGCTTTTAGCTCATTCACAGCCTTTTCAATATCAAAAGTGACAGTACCTGTTTTTGCATTTGGCATCATACCGCGAGGCCCCAGGATACGGCCAAGTTTCCCCACAGTACCCATCATATCGGGTGTAGCAACTGCTTTGTCGAAATCAAGCCATCCCCCCTTAATTTTTTCAGCGATATCATCATTCCCAACAAAATCAGCACCTGCTTCCCGTGCTTCAGCTTCTTTTTCACCCTTCGCAAATACAAGTACCTTAATAGACTTACCTGTACCATTTGGCAAAACAACAGTCCCGCGAACCATCTGGTCGGCATGCCTCGGGTCAACACCCAATCGAACAGCGACGTCGACACTTTCATCAAAGGATGCATATTTTTTGTCGATAGCTTTTTGAAGAGCTTCCTCCAGCTCGTACAAGGCCAAACGATCAATATCTTTTTTCGCTTCTTGAATTTTTTTACCCCGTTTTGGCATGAAATCTCCTTATATCAAAATATACTAGGGTTACGTCCACAAAATTTGGATATAACGCTTGTTTAACCAGGTATTAAAAGAAATACATTCATTCAAAAGGCAAAAATTGCGCCTTTTATTGTACTTCAATTCCCATACTCCGAGCCGTTCCCATAATAATTTTGCATGCCTGCCCCAGATCATTTGCATTCAAATCTTGCATTTTTGTTTTTGCAATTTCTTCCACTTGAGCCATTTTTACTGTGGCGACCTTATTTCGCTTGGGATCACTCGAACCTTTTGCTAATTTAGCAGCTTTCTTTAATAAGATTGAAGCAGGTGGCGTCTTTGTAATAAAAGTAAAACTTCGATCTTCAAACACAGTAATAATAACCGGAATAATCATGCCTTCCTGATCAGTCGTTTTTGCATTAAAGCTCTTGCAGAAATCCATAATATTAACGCCGTGTTGGCCTAAAGCTGGACCAATAGGAGGGGAAGGATTTGCTTTTCCCGCTTCGACCTGTAATTTAATTTGTGCCAATACCTTTTTCGCCATTATGTACTCCAAATAGGTTTCAAGATAAATATTTTACAATAATATCTTGAATAAAATATATTTTAATAATTTTAATTAAATTGTTATAATTTCGTTACCTGAACAAATTCAAGTTCAACTGGTGTTGAACGTCCAAATATGCTCACAAGCACTTTGATTTTACCTTTTTCAGGATTGACCTCTTCAACAGTTCCTTGAAAATTCGTAAAAGGACCATCAACGACACGAACATCATCCCCTTCTTCAAATGAAAATTTGGGTTGCGGTTTGTTTTTCCCATCTTCTAATTGGGCAAGAATACGTTCAGCTTCTTTATCCATCATGGGAACAGGCTTATCCTTACCACCAAGAAAACCGGTTACTTTTGCGGTATTTTTTACCAGATGCCATGTTCCATCATCCAATTCCATTTGAACCAGAATATATCCGGGATAATATTTGCGTGAAGATGTTTTGCGTTTTCCCTTGACAAGCTCAACGACTTGCTCAGTTGGCACGACTATATCACCAAACTTATCAGGTTCGGGATATGATTCTATTCTTTCTGTAAGGCTTTGTTTTACTTTCGTTTCAAAGCCTGAATATACATGAACAATGAACCACTTATGAGCCACGTTACGTCCTTTTTATTTTAAACAGTAATTATAAAATAACTTTACCATCAATGTCGTATGATATTCTACCGAACGGTCTTAATGTGGTAATTTATCAAATTCTACTGTTCGAAAGTTGATAACTTTATATCAAGCTAATAAACCAAACGAACCAATGCTGATAAACCAGCATCAACAATGCCAAAATATATCGCAAAAATAAAAACGAGAATAAGCACTACCGCCGTGAAGCTTATTGCTTGATTTCTGGGTGGCCAAGTTACCTTTTTCAGTTCAATTTTAACTTCACGTAGAAATTGGATGGATTTTTCAATAAAATCCGGTTTTTTAAGAATACGCGGGCTAAATTGTTTTCCAACAAGCGCTCCCGGTTCTTTTCTTGAAGGCCGAAACGAAGCGGATGATAGTGTTTTACTGTCCTTACTGGATTCTACTGGCATTCGATCCCGCTGATCTTCTGACAATATCTTCTTTTTTTTCTTTTTGATTGTTTTTTTTCTTTGTAACCGGCCCATTAATCACCATCTTGTCCAATGACAGAATATCTTAACTAAAAGAAATAGCTATATTCTGTCAGGCTATAAATAATTTGGCAGGCCAGGAGGGATTCGAACCCCCAACATCCGGATTTGGAGTCCGGCGCTCTGCCGTTAGAGCTACTGGCCTGCAATTTAATTTGTTCGATTGCCTTTTTGCTTTATTTCATTCACTTAAAACTTTTCCGAAGGAATATATCATTTCGTTTCACGATGTTTGGTATGCTTCCGACAGAATCGACAATATTTACTAAATTCAAGTTTGTCAGGAGTCGTTCTTTTATTTTTAGTTGTTGTATAGTTTCTTTGCTTGCACTCAGTGCATGCGAGTGTGATTATTATTCTCACCGTATATCCCTTTATATTAAATCATCATGAGTGACCTTAACGTGAAAATGCCCTGTATCTAATAATACAGGGCAATTTATGAGAAGGTTCATCCAGAATATTAATTATAAGTAATTATGAAGCTTCTATTCAATAATTTCACTAACAACACCAGCACCAACTGTTCGTCCGCCTTCACGAATGGCAAAACGCAGTTCTTTTTCCATGGCAATAGGTGTGATCAACTCTGCCTGAATAGAAACATTATCTCCGGGCATTACCATTTCAACATTTTCCGGTAATTTCACAATGCCAGTAACATCCGTTGTTCGAAAATAGAATTGTGGTCGATAGCCCTTGAAAAAAGGTGTATGACGTCCACCTTCTTCCTTACTCAAGACATAAACTTCAGCTTTGAATTTAGTATGTGGTGTAATTGTTTTTGGATGGGCAAGAACCTGACCCCGTTCAACTTCTTCACGTTTTGTCCCGCGAAGCAAAACACCTATATTATCCCCTGCGCGACCTTCATCAAGGATTTTTCTGAACATTTCAACGCCTGTGCAAACAGTTTTCATCGTCTCTTTCATACCGACAATTTCAATTTCTTCACCCATTTTGATAATACCACGTTCAACTCTACCGGTAACGACTGTCCCTCGACCTGAAATACTGAAAACATCTTCAATTGGCATCAGAAAGGATTTGTCCAGATCTCTTATAGGTTCCGGAATATATGAATCAATCGCTTCCATCAGTTCAAAAATACATTTCGCTTCTACACTGCTGTTGTCATCACTTTCCAGTGCTTTTAAAGCGCTTCCATGGATGATCGGCGTGTCATCACCTGGAAATTCATATTTATCAAGCAATTCCCGTAACTCCAGTTCAACCAGTTCTATAAGCTCTTCATCATCAACCATGTCGCACTTATTCAAAAATACAACTATTTTGGGGACCCCCACCTGACGCGCAAGAAGAATATGTTCGCGTGTCTGGGGCATGGGGCCATCATCTGCACCAACAACCAGAATCGCACCATCCATTTGCGCAGCACCGGTTATCATATTTTTGATGTAATCCGCATGACCGGGACAATCAACATGCGCGTAATGACGTTTATCGGTTTGATATTCCACATGGGCAGTTGCAATGGTAATGCCGCGCGCTTTTTCTTCAGGCGCTTTGTCAATTTGGTCGAATGGCACAAAATTTGCCATCCCTCGCATTCCCATATGTTTGGTAATTGCGGCCGTTAACGTCGTTTTTCCGTGGTCAATGTGTCCTATGGTTCCGACATTAACGTGTGGTTTACTTCGTTCAAATTTTTCTTTTGCCATAGTAAGTCGTATCCTTTCATTGCGTGACAGTCATAGTTATAAATTAATGTCTGCCGCGTTTATTTAATCCAGCCTGTTTCGTATTATAATAACAATTGGATACTTATTTCTGCCGGATTAATGAGGTCAACTTTGGAGCCCACGACCGGATTTGAACCGGTGGACCTCTTCCTTACCAAGGAAGCGCTCTACCTGCTGAGCTACGTGGGCACAAAAATACCCATTCAATTGCTCCCTTATGTCGTGGGATAATCGAACAGGACCACTGACCAAATCTCAATTAATAATTTGGAGCGGGAGACGAGGTTCGAACTCGCGACAGTCAGCTTGGAAGGCTGATGCTCTACCAACTGAGCTACTCCCGCAATTTTTTAGTATGGTGGGGGGAGGATTTGAACCTCCGAAGGCGTTCGCCGACAGATTTACAGTCTGTTCCCTTTGGCCACTCGGGAACCCCACCAAAGAAATAAAAAGCCAGCGGAGGGACTCGAACCCCCGACTAACTGATTACAAATCAGCCGCTCTACCAACTGAGCCACGCTGGCAAAAATATAATAGAATTAGTTGCTAAATGAAAATCCGTTGTATACGTTATTCATATTTTGAAATCAAATTTGATTATACGCGATTATTTTAATTTATTAGCATTATTTACATATTTTCTTTTGTTTTCTTCTATTTTTATTAAATTTCAGAAATATATTTTTTTTATTATTGATCGTCATTTTGAAATGCAGCTTCCTTAAATATTTCGAAGGCCTGTTCTAATTCCTCAATTAATTGATTTATTTCTTTTTCAGTACCGCCATTGCATTTTTCCTCTATTAAGAGTGCAATCTCCTTGATTTGGCAAGCCTCTATTAATGATGCGGCGCCTTTTATCGAATGCGCAAGCATTCTCAATTGTGTATTATCTTTTTTATACCATGCTTCCTTCAATTTTTTGAAACGTTCTTTATAATCACCAACAAAAGAAACGATTAAATCATGACATAGTGCGTCATCATTGTCCATTCGTTCCAACAAGGTGTTTTTATTGTAGGCCTCATATTTTTTATGTCCCTCCAGGGTAATCCCAGATATAAAATCATGCGTGTCTTGTGTTTTATCCTTTAAGTGTTTGTTGATAATTTTTTGAAGATCATTGGAATTAAATGGTTTGGCCAGGTAGTCGTCCATACCACTTTGAATACATTTATCCCGATCTTTTGTCATCACATTGGCAGTCAGAGCAATGATCACTGCATCATGATTCTTGATCGGTGTGGATAAATTTCTGATGGCCTTAGTGGTTTCGTATCCATTCATTTTTGGCATTTGAATATCCATAAAAATCAGATCATAAGGCTTATGTTTAAGTGCCTCTATTGCCGCTTCACCATTTTCTGCTTTATCTGCATTATAACCGAATTTATTCAGCATGCCCATAATGACTTTTTGATTAACAATATGGTCTTCAACAACCAGGATCTGAATATTTCTTTTTTTATTCTCAGCCAGGCTATGTCTCGTAATAATGGCTTTTTGTTCCATTTCTTGTTTGTTTGTACCAAAAACTTCTTGAATGCAATGGTTTAAAACAGCCTGTTTGACCGGTTTATTCAAGTATGCATCAAAGCCGATTTTCTGCATTCGTGCCGCATCGCCCCGAAGACCAGCAGATGTAATCAGGACCATTTTAATTTGAGACATTTTTGGGTTGTTCCTGATTTTTTTTCCAAGCGTTTCGCCATCCATGATTGGCATTTGCATATCAACAATTGCCAATTTAAATGGATTGTCCTGATCAATTGCTTGAGCTAACATTTCATAAGCCATTTGGCCATCATATGCTTCGTCGAGTTGAAATCCCATATTTTTTAATTGTAACCGGATCACCAATCGATTGGTTTTGTTGTCATCCACAATCAATACACGGCATGCTTTTGACATTAATTTTTTTGGGGGGAGTTTTGGCATTGATTCAAGTTGTTTTTTCAATACCACAGTAAACCAAAAAGTGGAACCAAGCCCTTCATCACTTTCTACACCAATCTGGCCGTTCATCATTTCGATAAGACGTTTCGAAATAGCAAGTCCAAGACCTGTTCCACCATATTTTCGAGTCATGGATCCATCAATTTGAGAAAAAGATTGAAACAGCCGATTCATTCGTTCTTTTGGAATACCAATGCCAGTATCTGACACCTCGAATCGCAACCTGACAAAATCGTCCATATCTTTGTCCATTGTTACAATGATGACAACTTCCCCTTTTTCTGTAAATTTAATTGCATTTCCAGCCAAATTTGTCAGAATCTGACGTAAACGTCCGGGATCACCAATTAATAATGAAGGCACATCTGAATTTATCAGACAGTTCATCTCAAGACCTTTCATATGTGCACGATGGCTGACAATATCAGTTGTATCTTCAACTGTTACGCGCAAATCAAAATTAATTTCTTCCAAATCCAGTTTTCGCGCTTCAATTTTTGAAAAATCCAGAATGTCATTAATGACCGATAAAAGAGAATCGCCAGAAGTTTTTATCATTTCAACATATTCTCGTGCGTCTCTCTCAAGATCAAGGTCAAGCAACAATTCAGTCATGCCAACAATGCCATTGATTGGGGTACGAATTTCATGGCTCATATTTGCCAGGAATTCGCTTTTCGCCTCGTTGCCTTCCTCTGCTTTTTTGGCCATGTGATTGGCAAATTTCAGGGCATCTTCAAGTTCCTGATTGAGAGATTCAAGCTCCAATCGTGAATTCTCAGTTTTTCTTTCCATGTCAAAGCGAATGATGGCACTGGCAATAACTGATGCGGTACTTTGAATAACAGTCATTTCAGCACTTATCCACTGATGCGGCAAATGGATGCTGTCTAAGCCAATTATGCCCCACAATTCCCCTTTGATAAAAATGGGCACCATCAGCATGGAAACGATATGCATTGATTCCATATACACATGTTCTTCATCACTGAAATCATTTTTCTGACCATATATGATGTTGCCATCGGCAAGTTGATTATACCATCGGGGAATCGTTTTTAAAGACAACACCTGATTGACAGGTTTCGCATATGTATTATGGTGACCACGTGACCATGAAACATATACCTCGGCCTCATCAGATTTGGATTGAATTATTTTATAGATATATGCTCGCTCAACACTGGCAGACATTCCCATTGTTGCAATGGATTGAGACAAGGCCTCTTTTTGATCTGTAACTTCTAGTAAAATCTTTGAAATACGATGACTTCCGGATAATATGCGGTCTCTACGTTTAAGAATTAATTCAGATTCTTTCAATTCTTGAATAATCTTTTCATTTTCACTCGTGGCATGTTGCAGCGACTTTTTGTTTTTGTGAAGTTCAACAAACACATTGACCTTATTTCTGATAATAGCCGGATCAAGGGGTTTAAACATGTAATCGACGGCACCTTTATCATACCCTTTAAAAACATGATGTTGATCTTTATTAATAGCTGTAACAAAAATAATTGGAGTCAGACGTGTGCGCTCCAGGCTGCGCATCAGTTCGGCGACTTCAAATCCGTTCATGTCAGGCATTTGGACATCCAGTAAAACAACAGCAAAATCGAACTCAAGCATAAGACTCAGCGCTTCATTGCCCGAAGTTGCCTTGATAATATTGACAGACAAATCTTCCAGAATACCTTCAAGGGATAGCAAGTTTTCTGCCCGGTCATCAACCAGCAGGATATGAACTTTTTGTGTATCATAGCGTTGAGTCATCGTACGTTGATCCTTTAGTTTTGAAAAAAGCCTTGATCATCGTTTCGGCCACATGGTTTTCTTACTCTTTTTATTTTGGATTAAGAGCAAGAGTATGAAAATGGCCGAAACGATGATCAATGCCTGAAAAAAATGGCTAGACATTGCCTGGCACATTATGAAGATTACCTTGATATATTAGAAATAAAAAACAAATATGTCAATTCAGAAATGACGTAAGATTTTTTATTTCTTAAAAAACTAGATATTATTTCTTGACCATTTACACTAAAATTGAGATTATAATATAATATGTTTATTGTAAAATTGACATTATTTTCAATTAAAAGCAAATCTATTCATGATACAAGAGGAGCTTAGATAATTATGGACGAAATGCTCATTGAGTTTTCCAGTGATCTAAAAGAAATGTTATCCGAAATTAAGGATGTATTAATGCGCGTTGATGATATTGTATGCACAGACAAAACAGCAAATGCCGAAGATTTGAATGAAATGTTTCGTAACCTTCATACCATAAAAGGGACCTGTTCTTTTTTTGAAATGAATATTACCAGAAATCTTGCCCATAAAATGGAGGATTTGCTTGATCTGTTTCGTCAGGGCAAAGGTAATTTAAATAAACAACATGCACAATTGATGTTTGATGGCGTGGATTGTCTCAATAGAATCGCAAAAGGTATTTGTGACAATATTCCTGAAACAGATTATGAAAAAGAAGCCACTGAGATTAAAGATAAAATTTTATTCTGTATTGATGAAATAGAGTCGCCGGAACATTTGAAATCTAAAAACGAAGCGCCATCATCAAATGAAAGCGTGTCAGACCAGATTATTCTCAAAAATCCGCAAGAGATTCTTCCACTTCCTGATCAGTCAGATACAAAAACTGATCAATCAGCTTATCGGTCACCATCATTACAAAGCAATAGTATCAATCAAAAATTTGTGATTGAAGCACGTGACAAGCTTGATATATCAGATCCCATACCACCCAAAAATAATGAATTGGCTCAGGATGCGTTTGTGCAGATACCGGTCAATAAGCTCGACTTAATGATGGATTTACTGGGTGAGGTTATACTGGTCGCTTCAATGGTAACCCATCATCCAGACATTCAAGGGCTTGAGCTTGAAGATTTCGAAAATACATCTCATCAGCTGGATTTGTTACTTCGCCAGCTTCAAGACGCAGCCATGTCGCTTCGACTAATACCCATTTCAAATGTATTTCAACGCATGAAACGCCTGATCCACGATTTTATGCAGGAAACTCACAAACAGATTAATATTGTATTATCAGGTGAAGAAACTGAAGTTGATAAATCAGTTGCCGAGATGTTAAATGATCCATTGGTGCATTTAATTAGAAACGCTGCTGATCATGGTCTTGAACCCGCTGATGTTCGTGTTGCAGCCGGAAAGTCTGAAAAAGGTACCATTCATCTTTCTGCAGAACAGGCTGGTGGAGAACTTAGAATACTTGTTGAAGATGATGGTTATGGTTTAAACCGAGAGAAAATACTGGCAAAGGCACAAGACTGCGGCTTGTGTGATCTTGATGAAGAACCAGATGATCGAACTGCATATATATTTCATCCGGGTTTTTCCACAGCAAAAGAAATTACCAATATTTCTGGACGCGGTGTTGGCATGGATGTTGTGATGAACAATATCAAAAATATTCGTGGAAAAGTAACCATAGACAGCAAACCTGGTGCTGGCACATGTGTAACCTTACATATTCCTTTAACGCTTGCCATTCTTGATGGTATGGTCATTAAAATTAGCGATATCCTTTATGTGCTGCCCATTGAAACTGTGGTGGAAATTTTTCAAATTCAAAAGGATCAAATCAATCACTCGTCGGTAGATAATCAATTTGTTATCCGCATTCGGGAAGAACTTGTCCCTGTCGTATTTTTGAATCAGCTATACAACAAAGAAATTGATCCGAAAAAACAATTTGATAGTCAGGTAATGCTTGTAATTGAAACGGATGGTGTTCAACTGGCAATGCCAGTGGATGAATTGGTTGGGCAGCAACAGGTTGTTATAAAACCCTTGGTAGGGCATTTGAAAAATATTCGTGCTGTTTCCGGATGTGCATTATTAGAATCTGGTAATGTGGCAATGGTATTAGATGTCGGACAACTTCTTCAACTTCATGAGGAGAGTCTAGGGCTTTTGAATTAAAATAATGATAAATGTCGCATTCTTTCTTCAATCGAAAAATTTATTTGCATTGAAGCCTTCCGATATAAAAATTATTGCATCTACAACCATATTTTGCTAACAATAATTTAATGATTAATCAATCAATTCAAATTACAATATTGGGATCAGGAACTTGTGTGCCATCACTTAAACGCAGTGCCTGTTCCCTCTTGCTGGAAATTGAAAAAAACAAAATTTTAGTAGATACAGGTCCCGGCACGACGAGACGACTACTGGAAGCAGGCGTTTATATCAATCAATTAGATCATATTTTTTATAGTCATTTTCATCCGGATCATATCAGCGAATTAATATCAATCCTTTTTGCACTGAAATACAGTGGATTGAAAAGAAACAACCCATTGACAATTATAGCTGGAAATGGTTTTTTGAATTTTTATGATCGCCTGAAATCTGTTTTCGGCCACTGGATTGAATTGGATACGTTGATATTGGACGAAATGAATACGTTCACACCAGATCATCGCAAGTTTGATGGTTTTGATGTGAACTCAATTCCTACAAACCATAATCCTGAAAGCCTGTCATATCGTTTTACCAGTAGCGCCGGTGCATCGGTCGTCTACACCGGTGATACGGATGAATGTCCGCAACTGTTTCAAATTGCGAAAGATGCAGATTTATTCATCTGTGAATCAGCCATGCCGGACGATCATAAAGTTGATGGTCATCTGACACCTTCGTTGGCTGGAAAAATAGCTTGCGATGCAAATGTATCACAACTCGTATTGACACACCTTTACCCCGAATGCGATACAGTCAACATTGAAAAAGAATGCCGAAAAACATATTCCGGCCCATTATGGCTTGCTCAGGATTTAATGCGATTAGCGGTATAATTATGGATTTAGAAAGTCTGACAGACATTCTTTTTGCGCTGGTGTTATTTTTATATGCACTTAGCACAATATGGTATCTGGCCTTTGTTGCATTTCAGAAAAAATTTCTAGCGCAAATAGGTGGTGGGCAGCTTTGGGCGGGATTTAGTTGTCATTTTATATTGATAATTGTGACCTATTTTAGAATTGGTCATATCCCTGCACATAATCTCCAATATAGTCTTTCGTTGACTGTATGGGCATTGGTGGCCGTATATCTCTTTTTCCAATTTTCTTTGAATATCAGAATTTTGGGCGCAATTGTCACCCCGATATCCACACTTGTTCTGACATTTGCATTTTGCTTGCCAAAGCCAGACCTTGTAATAAGCCAACAATTTGTTAGTATTTGGGTAAGTGTTCACGTCATTACATCATTTATAGGAAATGGCGCATTTGCACTTGCTGCCTGTGTGGGGATTTTGTATTTGATTCAGGAAAAAGCGATTAAAGGAAAACGACGCGGTTTTTTCTATAGCCGACTTCCCGCGCTGGAGCGACTGGATCAAATGGGGTATGCCTGTATTGCCATCGGATTTCCCATGCTGACCATTGGTATTATGACCGGATGTATATACGCTCAGTTACATTGGGGACATTACTGGAACTGGGACCCCAAAGAAGTTTGGTCTGCCATGACCTGGCTTTTTTATGCGGCCATTTTACATGGTCGTATGGCTTTGGGATGGCGTGGACGCCGCCTGGCATATCTGGCAATTATTGGTATTTTTTTGGTTTTGTTTACATTCCTGGGTGTCAATTTTTTATTAAAAGGACATCATGGAAATTTTACAAAGTTTTAAGTGACAATCTATGCAAATCATCTTGATTGGATTAAATCATAAATCAGCACCCATTCATATTCGGGAAACACTCGCATTTTCAAAAGAAGATACGAGACTGGCGATAAATGAATTCATGCAAGCGCCTTTTATTTTGGAGATGTGTATCTTTTCTACCTGTAATCGCGTAGAACTTTTGATCGTCTCGGATTTGTCCGAGGAACTTGTCTGGCATCAGGTCATGGATAAATGGCTTAAATATTTATCAAATCATAGAGAAATTGATACAAAAGACTTACGCCCCCTTTTTTATGTGCATCAAAACCTGAATGCTGTTCGCCATATATTTCGTGTAGCATCAAGTCTGGATTCAATGATTATCGGCGAACCACAAATATTGGGACAGATCAAAGAATCCTATCGACTTTCAGTAAAAAAAAAATCGGCAGGTGTTTTAATCAATCGACTGCTTCATCGGACATTTTCAGTGGCCAAGCGGGTACGTTCAGAAACAGGTATTGGTGATCATGCGGTATCAATCAGTTATGCTGCGATTGAGTTGGGCCGGAAAATATTTGGTTCTTTGCAAAATAAACCTGTGATGTTGATTGGTGCAGGCGAGATGGCGGAATTGGCTGTGGATCATTTGATTCGTCATCATGCAGGCACAATTTATGTGGTCAATCGAACCTTTGAGCGGGGAATGCAACTGGCCAGTCGATATAAGGGAACTGCCATTCGATTTGAAGAGTTATTGGATCAGCTTGTTTATGCGGATATTGTCATTAGTTCCACAGGTGCTTCCGCATGCATATTGACAAAAACACAAATGAAAAAGGTGATGAAACGTCGCAAACAAAGACCAATTTTCTTTATCGATATCGCAGTCCCACGAGATATTGATCCGGATATCAATCAATTGGAAAATGCCTATCTTTATGATATTGATGACCTTCAGGATGTCATTGATGTCAATGTTTCTCAGCGAAAAAGGGAAGCCCTTCGAGCGGAACGAATTATTGATGAGGCTGTTGTTCGGTTTGAAGAATGGTTGATCAATTTGGATGTTGTGCCAACAATAAAAGCACTGCGGCATAAGCTTAAGGAAATCACACACTTTGAAATTCAAAAAACATGTCAAGGCTTTCAAGACGAAAAGATTGATCACCTATACCCCGCTTTGGAAAAGATGGGCAATGCCATCATGAATAAAATTTTACACGATCCGATAAATTTTCTTAAAGGTGAGGGGTATCACAAAGATCGGTCCGCATGTCTGGATCTGACGCGGAAATTGTTTTGTTTGGATGAATAGATAATCAGATATTATTATTTGCCACACTTTGGAAGTGCGGCAAATAATTGTTAAAACCATAAGGATTCTCACGCTGCAAGTTTATATGTTTTCCGAATACCAAATTCAGCCTGCTTTCCATTATTCCATTGTTTCACCGGTCGCAAATAACCAACCACACGCGAATACACCTCTGTTTCTTCATTGCATGTTGGACAGGTGACATGATTTCCTTTGATATACCCATGTGATTGACAAACACTGAATGTGGGAGATAATGTAAAATAGGGCAATTTGAAATTCTGTGCGATCTTCCTGATAAGGGTTTTCGTGGCTTCAAGATCGTCAATTTGCTCACCTAGAAATAAATGTAAAACTGTGCCACCGGTATAGCGTGTTTGCAGATCTTCCTGAAGTTCAAGGGTTTCGAACAGGTCGTCAGTATAGTTCACCGGCAATTGTGTGGAGTTTGTATAAAAAGGATCTGCCCCTTGTTTATAATCACTTTCATTGGCACAGACAATATCAGGAAATCGTTTTTTGTCCAATAATGCCAGTGAATATGAGGTGCCCTCCGCCGGCGTGGCTTCAAGATTAAACATATTACCGGTTTTGTCCTGAATATCAACCAGTCTGTCCCGCATGAAATCCATCACCTCTACTGAAAAAGCCCGGCCCGCTTCTTTACCAATGTTTTCACCCAAAAAATTGAGGCAGGCTTCATTCATTCCAATAATTCCAATGGTTGAGAAATGATTTTTCCAAAATTTACCTGTCTGTTCCTTAATATTGCGTAAATAAAATTTTGAATAGGGATATAAATGGCTTTCTGTAAATCGTTCCAAGACTTTACGTTTGATTTGCAAGCTGTTCTGACAGATATCAATCATGTTTTTAATGCGATCAAAAAAATCATCCCTGTCTTTTGCCTGATAGCCGATTCTTGGCAAATTGATTGTCACGACGCCAATGGAACCAGTCAATGGATTCGCGCCGAACAATCCCCCGCCTCTTTTCCGAAGAACCCGGTTGTCCAGTCGAAGCCGACAACACATGGAGCGGGCATCCTCAGGCGACATATCCGAATTGACAAAATTGGAAAAATAAGGGATGCCATATTTACCGGTCATCTTGAACATACTGTCCAGACTTGGATTATCCCAGTCAAAATCTGAAGTAATATTATATGTTGGAATAGGAAATGTGAACACACGGCCCCGCGCATCACCTTCCATCATGACTTCTGCAAAGGCACGATTAATCATATCCATTTCAATTTGATAGTTTCCATATACATCCGATTGATATTTGCCACCAATGATAACAGGATGATCTTTCAAGGTATCCGGCACATCCAGATCCATTGTAATATTGGTAAATGGCGTTTGAAACCCTACACGCGTGGGAATGTTAATATTAAACACAAATTCCTGAATGGCTTGCTTGACCTCATCGTAATCCAATCCATCATGTCGAATAAATGGCGCCAGCAGCGTATCAAAATTGGAAATTGCCTGAGCCCCCGCCGCTTCACCTTGAAGCGTATAAAAAAAGTTGACCATTTGCCCCAAAGCCGTTCGAAAATGTTTGGGCGGCTTACTTTCGACCTTTCCGGCGACGCCCTTGAACCCTTCAATCAATAGATCTTTTAAATCCCATCCGACACAATAAACAGATAGCAAACTCAAATCATGAATATGAATGTCACCATTCTTATGGGCACGTCGTATTTCTGGCGGATAAATCCGGTTCAACCAGTATTCTGAGGTTACATCTGATGAAATATAATTGTTCAAGCCCTGAAGCGAATAACACATATTACTGTTTTCTTTAACTTTCCAATCTAATTTTTGTAAATAATCTTCAACCAGGTCTATGCTGGCTTTGGTTGTAATTTGTCTGATCTGTGCATGTTGTTCTCTATATAAAATATATGCTTTGGCTGTTTTGTAATATGGCGAATCCAACAACACCCTTTCCACAATATCTTGAATTTCTTCAACCTCAGGAACTGCATCCAGGCGAAGCTGGTTTGCCAGTGTCAATACACGTAATGTTAATTTTTGGGCTTCTCGATGCCCAAACTCGGTGGTGGCATCGCCCGCTTTTTCAATGGCTTTTGTAATCTTTGATGAATCAAACGGCTCAATCCGACCGTCCCTTTTTTTTAGTTGGTCAAACATAATATCGAATTTTCTCCTTGATTGTTGCATCATCCATATCGTATATGGTGAGTGCAAATTAGGTTAAGCTTATTGACATGTATTTTGCGTTATATACAAGATGTGGTTATTCGTCAAGAAAAAAATCAATATATTGTATCTGCAATTATTTTTTTTGCTTCCCAGACACTAAGCATACAAAATAAATATGAGTGTAACCAAAATTGCCGGTGAATAAAATACGCTTCTCATAAAGTCGGATATTGTTTTTCTTAGCCCTGAAAGGGCAGCAACATACCAGCCCAGGGCAGCGCCCGGGCAGCGCCCTGGGTA
>Ga0272440_1000170_pt1 | contig 54004 bp, 46 predicted proteins | sample SSMMMBAug17_FD_192440 | JGI IMG/M metagenome (GOLD analysis project Ga0272440, IMG submission 192440) | Marine sediment archaeal communities from Little Sippewissett salt marsh, Falmouth, MA, United States - SSM-MMB-Aug17 | ecosystem: Environmental > Aquatic > Marine > Wetlands > Sediment ... | reverse complement strand
GGAAATCTTAGCACCAATCATATAATTGGCAAGGGATTGAACGATATTTTGTTCCGAATTTTTTGTATCGTTTTGATTTTTAAGCTTTTATTCTGTCAAGAAAAAAAAACTTAAACATCGAGTAATAGTATGATTCAAGTATAGATGCGATGCTGAAATAAAAAACACTTGAAAATACTATGGATACCTTATGAAAAATGGAGAATCTGCACGAAAGTGTTCAAATGAATCAAGAAATATTTTACGAAAAAAACTAAAAAACAACTTGTAACCTTTATTTTTTATTGAAAAATATATAGAGTTAGTATATATTCATTCTGATCTTAAAAATTATAAAAATATTTATTGATTCAAACAAGGAGGCCGAATGATGTCAGTAAAAAAACAGAGTATTATTTTAGGAATTTTCTTTATTTTCACATGTTTTTCTTTGGGATTTGCCAATGAAGTTATTATCACAACTGGTGAGTGGGCGCCCTACACAACAAAAAAATTGCCAGGTAAAGGTTATTGCAGTGAAATCATCAGCAATGCCTTTAAGCATACAGGCATGAAAGTCAAGTTTCGGTTTTTACCCTGGAAAAGGGCAGAGAAAGAAGTTAGAGAGGGTAAATCGTTTGGCTGTTACCCTTACATGATTTCAGCTGAAAGGCAAAAAGAGTTCGATTTTTCTGGAGATATTGCCTTTTCACGAGGAGTCTTTTTTTACAGAAAAGATAAATTAGCCAAAAAACCCACCTGGAATGAATTATCCGATTTAAGGCAATTAAGAATCGGAGGTGTCCTGGGGTATTGGTATGAAAAAGAAAAAATTTTTGAAAAAGCAGGGATTAAAATAGATTATGTTGCAAAAGACAAATTAAATGTCAAAAAGCTTGAAAAGGGGAGAGTGGATTTGATTATTTTGGATGAGGTTCAGGGATGGGATATCATTAAGTTGACATCCAAAAATGCAGCCCATTACGATACATTGGATAAACCCCTTAATGAAAGCAAACTCCACATCATGGTTTCTAGAAAATATCCCAATGCAAAAACGATTTTGGAAAAATTTAATGCTGGATTAAGTCAATTCAAAAAACAACCTGAATATATCGAGATTTTAAAAAGGTTTGGGTTAAAATAAGACTTTTTTTGCTTCTGGCTTATACATTTTCGTGATGAAGGGTGCATTTCAAATAAGAGGGTATTTTCTTTTGAAATGTGTCCGCTCTTGATTGTTCGGTTAACCTCATGGCCGTCTGGTTAAGCGCAAACTCCCTCCGGTGCACGTTCCCAGCCTCTGCCGGCTCTGCCTTGGAACGTGCTTTCCTTAATTATATTCTCTGACAAAAGTTACTTTACAGAATCAAACCATTGTGATAAAAATTATTATTTGACTTAAGGAATCATTGTTTGCAGACGTATTTCTGAACGTTTTGGATTCACGTATCTCTTTATGTTTAAGTATCGGAAAAACAATAAATCGATAGATATCATTATTCAATATTTGCTGATTCGTTTCTGAACCATGATTACACAGAAGAAGATGAATAAGATGAAATAAAGACACTATAAATTCATCTTATTCATCTTCTTCAGTGTAATCATGGTTCAGAAACGAATCAGCAAATATTGAATAATGAGGAGCTTATTTTCAGCGCTTGAATACTTATAAAAAAATTGCCCGAAGGGCATTATGTTCAATTCCAATATAAGGAAAATCAATGACCCATAAATTACTATCTGATAATGTCGGACAAACTCAATTAATGCTGGGTAATGAAGCTATTGCCCGGGGTGCAATTGAGGCAGGCTTAAGAGTTGGCGCGACCTATCCAGGAACGCCTTCATCTGAAATTTCACTGAATTTATTTCAAATTTCTCAACAAACAGAATTATATTTTGAGTACAGCACCAATGAAAAGGTTGCAATTGAGGTTGCCGCATCGGCTGCTGCTGCCGGTGTTCGAAGCATGTGTATTATGAAACATGTGGGATTGAATGTCGCTGCTGATCCCCTTATGACCCTGGCATACCTTGGCGTTAAAGGAGGCATGGTAATTATTTCTGCGGATGATCCCATGATGTTTTCCAGCCAAAATGAACAGGATAACCGGTATTATGCTCTCTTAAGTGGACTTCCCATGCTGGAACCCTCGTCCATTGAAGAAGCCAGAGCGATGACAAAATATGCTTTTGATTTATCAGAACAGCTGAAAGAACCGGTTATTCTGCGGACCACAACACGAATCAACCATTCAACCGGTCCGGTAAAGCTGTCATCCATTTTACCTGTTCAGGAAAAAGGCACGTTTCAAAAAGATCCCTTTAAACTCGTTGCCATACCATCAGTATCCCGAAATTTACACATTCAACTTCTTGAAAACATAAACAAAGCCAAAGAGATTTCAGAAACATCTCAATGGAATACAATTATCGGCAAAGGCACATGGGGAATTCTTTGTAATGGGGTTAGCTTTAACTATGTCTCGGATGCTGTTGTAGATCTCGATATTGAGGATAAAGTCAGTATTTTTCGTATGGGATTCTCGCATCCATTGCCTGAAAATCAAATTAAAACGTATTTAAATGCCTGTGAAAAAGTATTGATTGTTGAAGAAGGAGAGCCCTGGCTTGAGACTCAAGTAAAAGCAATGGCTCAGGAATCCGGTCGATCCATACCCATCCAAGGAAAATCAGACAATTTTTTTTCACGTTTATATGAATTGGAGCCTGCTAAAGTAAGAACTGTCATTGCCCGGTATTTTGATGTACCAGAAAAGAAACAGGCGCCTTTAGATCTCAGTGAATTGCCAGAAATTCCCGGACGTCCCCCCAATTTGTGTGCTGGTTGCAGTCATCGGGCAACATTTTTTGCTGTAAAAGAGGCTTCGAAATCATTGGACATGCCAGTCATTTACCCCACAGATATTGGTTGCTATACCCTGGGAGTTTTACCCCCTTTGAGCATGGCCGATTATCTCATTTGTATGGGCTCTTCTGTTGGAACGTCCTGTGGTTTTTCAAAAGCACTGGATAACAAAGTTGTGGCATTTATTGGAGATTCCACTTTTTTTCATTCAGGAATTTCCGGTTTAGTGAATGCGGTATTCAATCAACATCAATTTACATTGGTCATATTAGACAATGGAACCACAGCAATGACTGGCCATCAGCCCCATCCTGGTGTTGATATGACCCAATGGAACCTGGATGGATTTACTCAAATCTCAATAGAAAAAGTGGTTCGAGCGTTGGGTGTCCCATATGTTGCAACTGTTCGTCCTTATCAGATTAAAAAAAGTATCGAAACATTCAAAGAGGCCTTGCAGTTTAATGGTGTTTCTGTTGTGATTTCGCAAGAACCCTGTACATTGATCAACAAAAAACGCAAAAAACGCGCCTTTCAGGTCACAGATCGTTGCAAGAATCATCGGATATGTATTAGCGAACTGGCATGTCCGGCGTTTTATATCGACAACAATCGTGTTCAAATCAACCCTGCACAATGCGTTGGATGCGCAGTGTGTGCTCAGATTTGTCCTGAAAATGCAATCATACCAGTAAAGGAGGCATCGTTATGAAACCCATTCGTTTGATTATTGTTGCAGTTGGTGGTCAGGGAAATCTTCTGGCATCAAAGGTATTGGGCGATGCTGCCATGCGTGCCAACATTTCGATCACCATGAGTGAAATTCATGGGATGGCTCAAAGGGGGGGAGTTGTTGAATCTGCTCTCATTTTTGGCAACGCGAAAAGTTCCATTATCTCGAACAATGAAGCAGATATATTATTAGGATTTGAACCTTCAGAAACGCTTCGGGCGTTAAATAAATGTCATGAAAAATCATGGGTGATCACCAATATGGCGCCATTACCTCCATTTACTGTCAATATTGGCAAAGGTAAATATCCTGATTTAGCATCTGCAAAAAAACTGATTCAACAAAAATCTGCCCGATCAGTTTTTCTGAATGCAACTCAATTGGCTCAAGAGGCAGGCAACATTCTTTCTGTGAACATTGTTCTTTTGGGTGCCTTGACTGCAACTGGTGTGATTCCCCTTTCAGTTGAGCAGATGCAGGAAGCGATCCGACAGACTGTCAAGAAAGCATTTGTTGAGATGAATTTAAAAGCATTTGAACTGGGAGCAAATGCAGTTGCTTAGGAATCTCGAAAAATAAGTTCATCATTAAATAATTAATAATTAATGAGGGGCTTATTTTCAGAGCTTTCCTAATTGTTTATTCCTTAACATAATTTAGGGTTGCCCAACGCAAGCTTAAAAAGACTCTAGCAGGAGAGAGATGATATGTCACAAAATGATCCAAAATCAATCATTGAACTGCTCATTCAAAAAGGAGTGCATATTCCTTGTCCACAAAGCGTTGAAATTGGTTCTAATGTTAATCCTGACCGTATCTCCAGCAATAATGTGACCATTCATACTGGCTGTAAAATCTTTGGGGAAAAAACGCTCATCCAATCCGGTACGATCATCGGTGAAGAAGCACCGGCAACAATCAAAAACTGTTATATTGGTTCAAACGTTCGCCTGAAAGGTGGATTTTTTGAAGGGGCTGTATTTTTAGACCATGCGCAAATGGGTTCTTGTGCTCATGTGCGCAAAGGGACGATTCTTGAGGAATACGCCAGTGGAGCGCATACAGTTGGGCTTAAACAAACAATTTTATTTCCTTTTGTCACGTTGGGTAGCTTGATTAATTTTTGTGATTGTCTCATGGCAGGAGGAACCGATAGAAAGAATCATAGCGAGGTAGGAAGCGCTTATATTCATTTCAATTATACGCCCAACCAGGATAAAGCGACAGCATCGTTGATTGGCGATGTTCCCAATGGGGTGATGATCAATCAATCCCCCATATTTCTGGGCGGTCAAGGAGGTTTGGTGGGACCATGTCGCATCGCTTATGGAACGATCATTGCCGCTGGAAGTGTTTATCGAAAAGACATTGTTAAGGAAAATCAGCTGGTTATGGATGGCGCCATGCGTCATGCATCCATTGGTTTTACAAAAGGGTTGTATCAAAATATCAATCGAATTGTAGAAAATAATCTTATATACATATCAAATCTGGTCGCATTGTCACATTGGTACTTTTATGTTCGCTCACTTTGGAATACAGACCCGTTGGCCAGCGCTTTACACCAGGGCTTATGCGAAACAATCAATGAGGCGATTGAAGAGCGACTCAGGCAATTTAAAAAGTTTTGTGACAAAATGCCAGCATCCATTCATGCTTTTCAATCAATATCTGGCAAAAATAGCCCTGTCATTGATTCGCAACAACTCCTATATGATCACTGTGATCAAACGATAGAATTGTTTCGACAGGCATTGCCGCCGACATCTGATAACAGACGAACCCTTTTTATTGAGTCTCTTTTAAATCAGAAAAAACAGTCATATCTTGAGAGTATTCGAGGGTTGAGTGAAAACACCCGAAAGGATGGAATCAATTGGCTTCAAAGCATAGTTGATTCTATTTGTGAAAACACTTTAAAGGTGGTCAGGATTAAAAAATGAAGAAACTTTTTGGTACAGATGGCATTCGTGGACGTGCAAATATATATCCAATGACTGTGGATATTGCCCAGGCATTGGGAATTTCTGTCAGCAAAATATTGTCAAAAAAAAATAATGTACGTAAAAAAGTGGTCATCGGTAAAGACACTCGGGCATCAGGGGATATGTTCGAAGCTGCTTTGGCATCAGGTATTTGTGCAGGTGGTTTTGATGTTATCCTTGTTGGCGTATTGCCCACGCCGGCTGTGGCTTATCTTACACAGTTTCTTGAAGCAGATGCCGGATTTATGATTTCTGCATCGCATAATCCGCCTCAAGATAATGGAATTAAAATATTTTCATTTGATGGTTACAAGCTATCTGATGCACTTGAATCTGAAATTGAATCATATTTGCTTGCAAAATCCTGGAAAAATGATAACCTTAAAGTTTATGGCAAAATATTTTATCACTTAGAAGCGTATCAACGCTATATTGATTATGTCAAACGATCCATCCCCGATTCATGGAATAAAAAATTGAAATTGGTCGTTGATTGTGCCAATGGTGCTGCAACCACAGTGGCACAGCCTATTTTTGAATATCTATCTGATTCTGTAACAATGATTCATCAATATACTGTTGGCAAATCAATTAACGAAAATTGCGGGGCAATGGATACACGTTCTTTGCAAGAAACAGTGCTGGCCAAAAAAGCAGATATCGGCATTGCGTTTGATGGCGATGCTGACAGATTGGTACTTTGTGATCATCAAGGAATGATCTTAAATGGTGACCATGTGCTTGCGATTTGTGGTGGTTTTTTGCTGAAGCATCATCAGCTTCCTCAAAAAACAATTGTTGCCACGCAGTATAGCAATATGGGGCTTGATGATGCCATTCGTCAGGCTGGAGGTAATGTTGTCCGCGTGTTGAATGGTGATCGCTATGTAATTGAAAAAATGCGTGAAAATAATTTAATGTTAGGTGGAGAAGCATCCGGGCATTTAATTTTTCACAATTTTTCGACCACTGGTGATGGTTTGATTGCGGCATTGCAGGTTTTGAATGTCATGCATCATACTGGAAAATCGCTGGCTCATCTGAAAGATTGTATTACATTTTACCCGCAGGTGATTAAAAATGTGACTGTTCGTGAAAAAAAAGATATTCAACTGATGCCATCGGTGGTAGATGTCATCAATCAAGTCAATGATGAACTGGGAGAAAATGGACGAACGTTAATTCGGTATAGCGGTACTGAAAACAAAGCGAGAATAATGATAGAAGGTAAAGATAATCAATTAATTACAAGATATGTAGATCTGATAGCACAAGAAATTCAAACACAAATCGGTGTTTAAAATATTGTATTGATCCTGTGGTGACAATTTCGAAACCATTTGAAATTGACTGTGGGGTCCTGAATTTAATATCATTCCACATCATAATCGTGTGGAATAAAAAGAGGAGTAATAAAACGTATGAATTTTGACCCAGAATCCATTCTTAAGGAACTGACAGGTATGGAGTTCAAAGAATATCCCGAAATGACAATTCAATCATTGTTGGAGCTTGCAACAATAACAGAGTATACACAAATGAAAGAAAAGTCCCTGAAAGACTCAGGAGATCAAACTTACATGTTAACCTATGAGATGGGAATGTTTGAAGAAGATGAAGTAAGTCTTTTAGAAAATGAATATAAAAATTACCTTGGATTTGATAAATACGAAAAACGTCTCAATATTCAATTAAGCTAAGCAGTATGGCATTAAATATTATTTATCACGAATAAAGACTTCTTTACCATTTACAGCATCCATTAATACAAACGATGCTTTTGCAATTAAACCTGGATTCCTTCATAATGGTAGGAGAAACTTAATGAATGACATAGATGTGAATATGGAAAATCTTCGGAAAGATTTTATGAAAATTTCCGATAATCAGGCTGCAATTGATCAGGCAGTTTTTTTTATTGATCAATGGTTGAAAAATCCATTATTTTCAGATCAACATGCGGCAATTCTATCTCATATTGATAATAAAAAAACAGATTTGCTTTTGGATGCGTTTTATCAGCGCCTTCCTTTTGGAACAGGTGGCCGAAGAGGCCGAGTGGGATATGGCCCCAATCGGATCAATCCTGGAACAGTGGCCCTGTCAGTTCAAGGGCATTGTAATTATTTAAAAGAACATTATCATATCGAGAGTCATCCCAGGATTGTCGTCGCCTTTGATGTCCGCATCTTTGTTGATATTGGAGGTGCCTTTTCTTTCTTACCGGAAAAACATCCCATCCATTTTTTATCATCTAAAGATTTAGCGCGCATTGCTTGTGAAATATATGCTGGAAATGGCATAACTGTTTATACCACGTTAAAAAATAAGCATACATCCTACTTATCCACTCCTGAATTATCATTTTTAATTAAGCATTTTGAAACCCTGGGTGGGATAAATGTGAGCGCATCGCATAATCATCCTGATGACAATGGTTTTAAATTTTACAATCCAGAGGCGGCCCAGGATATTCCGCCTGATGACGAAGAACTTGCCAGCTATATGGATAATGACAATATCATTGTCAAACAAATGGATTTTAATGAAGCTGCTGCCAAAGGAATGATTCTTGATGTACCCCAGGAGTCCCATGATGCCTATATCAGAACCATACTGGCATTGAAAAATATTGATCCGGACAATCAGTCTCCATCAATTGTTTATTCTCCGCTGTGTGGCACGGGTGATAGTAATGTTGGTGATGTTATGCGGACTGCCGGATATAAGGTTCAACTTTATGCACCTCATTCAAACTATGATGGTACCTTTCTCAATGTGCCATCGCGCATACCTAACCCTGAAGAGCCAGAGGCTGCAGCCCCTGCTTTAACATTTGCAGATGAACTGGGTGCTGATATCGTGTTGTCATCAGATCCGGATGCGGATAGAATTGGTCTGCTTGCCAGAGATGCTGAAAAAAAATGGCAATATATTTCTGGCAATGATATTGCATCCATCATTGGTTATTATCTTATCTTGGATAAAGCTCGCGGACCCCAAAAACGAGGATTAATTATTAAAACCCTGGTGACCACACGAACGTTAGAAAATATTGCCAGACAAGCCAATTGTCCTATTGTTGGAGATCTCCTGATTGGATTTAAGTACATTGCGCATGTCCTGGAAACCCTCGATCAAAAAGGGCATTTTCACAACATATCAGGGCATTCAAAAGATTTGGTTTTGGCTGCTGAAGAAAGTCATGGGATTTTGCTGACACCGGATGTGAGAGACAAGGATACAGCGGGTGCCGGTCTGATACTGGCCGAAATTATGACGTTGCTGAAAAAAGACAACATCTGTTTACCCGACTATTTAACAAATTTACATTTGCGTTGTGGAAATTATGCCAATGCGGCACGTTCCATCATGTTAAAAGGAATCGATGGCGCAGATGCAATCTCCCGCATGTTGAAGTCACTAAGAATCGACAGGCCCACATCACTGGCAGCGAGAGAGGTTACACAATATGTTGATTATCTTGATGAATCAGTCATGGGGCCCATCAAAAGCAAAACAGATCACTTTTCTAGAAACTTGCTGGTTTATAAAATGGAAGGTTCACAAGTTGTTATCCGACCATCCGGAACAGAACCTAAATTAAAAATTTATGCAGATATTGAAGGAGATAAATGGTCTTCAAAAAATAATCGTCAGGCTGCCATGCAGGTTGCCAAAAATGTTGCATCCAGCGTTTATGAAACCTGCCTGGAACGTATTCAAATACACCTATCTGAAAGCGCAAAGCGCCTTCCTGATTATATTGAAATCAAACGCAAAAAGGAATTTGACAGCACATTTACTAAGGACATTTCCTTGTTTGCTGAACAAATCGCACAGGGTAACACGCTGGATGCCCCCCAACGCATGGACTGGCTCAGAAAAAGATTACAGGAATATACATCAGGGGCAGATCCTTTCATTGCAGTAAATCCGGCACTATCTCATTTGTGTCATCGTTTGATTAAAGAGCATTCCAATCCGAATGTCCAATCTGGTTTAAAAGTATTGCTTGCTGATCTGTCAGAGTAAAAATGGATACAGAGGCTTACAGAATTATTTGAGTATTACCAAAATCGTCGAAACTAAAATGATGGGCATCTTGTATGTTTCGGCAGTATTGGTTTCACTCGAAGTATTTAATAAATCATAACAATAAGTCATTTTATGAGAGAAGAAGAATTACTCAAAAAATTGCGTGCAGCCTTTAAAATGGAAGCCTCAGAAAGGTTGGGGTCCATTTCGTCAAGCCTGCTTAATCTTGAAAAATCTTTTGAACTGGGTGAGGAAAACAAGCAAACCCTTGATGTTATCTTTAGAGAAGCCCATAGCTTAAAAGGTGCTGCTCGTGCTGTAAATTATTCAGATATTGAAACCATTTGTCAGGCATTAGAAGATGTTTTTTCCGCTATCAAGCGTCAGGAAATATCATTTTCGCCGGAAATGTTTGATGTTTTTCATTCTTGTTTGGAATTGATCGATACTCTTTTAGACCAAACAGTTAAAAATCATGCAGCAGAAATTAATGAAATGTACAGGGTTTTGGAACATATTCGCTTAGGAATTGACTCAACCAACCATAATACTGCTTCAGCACAAAAGAATCATTCGCCCAAAAAAGACAAACCTCAATCCATGAATGAGAATCCATCAAAGAAAAAGAAACCTTCCCCTGCTGTGCACAATCCACAGGCAACTAAAAAAAAAGTTGAACGATTACAACCCGCTATCACCGCAGATGCAAATGAGAAAACCAGGCAACCAGATGTTCACAAATCAAAGAAAAAGGCCCCCCCTGAATCCTTAACCGACTCCACAGCGACAAAAGCCCCTTCCCCTGACGTTGTTCAAGACCAGAAAGAACAAACAGAAAGGACATCGCATAAGGATTCAGCATATAAAGAACAACCAGAACCACCTGTTTCAAAAAAGCCCGTCCACACAAATGAAAACGAGCCACAATCATTATCCAAAAATTCGCCCAGGCCTGCACCTGAAAAAGAAAAGCCGCCTGCCCAGCAGAAAGATCATTATAACATTGAAGAGAGTGTTCGCATTTCAACGCACAAACTTGACTCTTTATTGTTAAAGGTTGAAGAATTGGTGTCGTTGAAACTGGCATCCGGGCAACATTTGAGGAATTTAAAAGAAACCCTGCTTTCCTTTGATTCATGGAAAAAACGTTGGGCACATAGTGAGTCCACTTTTCGATGGATTCGCAGAAAAACACGCACTGAACAAAATATCAATGAGCAAAGAGATCTTGAGCATTTAAAAAAAATTGAATCGTTTTTGGAGTGGGATCAAAAATATTTCACCACATTGGAACATCGAATCAAGCAAATGACTGATGTCTCTGAAAAAGATCAACGATCACTGAGTATCATGATTGATGATGTTTTAGATGATATGAAGAAAATGACCATGCTGCCATTTTCTTCCCTTTCTCAAATATTTCCAAAGATGATTCGTGACTTATGCCGGCAGCAATCAAAAACGATTGATTTTCAGGTGATTGGCAATTCTGTTGAAATAGATCGGCGCATTCTTGAAGAATTAAAAGATCCATTGGTACATCTTCTTCGAAACGCGGTTGATCATGGCATTGAAACAACAGATATTCGAAAAGAACTCCAAAAACCTCAACGTGCATCATTATTATTGTCAATATCTCATACCCTGGGCAATAAGGTTGAAATTGTTGTTGAGGACGATGGAAAAGGGATTGACCTGGATCGTGTCCGACGTGAAGCTATTAAGCGGGGCATGCTCACTGAAAAAGATGCAGAGCGATTGACTGAAAAAGAAAATTTATCCCTGATTTTTCGATCAGAACTATCGACAAGTCCCATTATTACACAAATTTCTGGCCGGGGCTTAGGTCTTGCCATTGTACAGGAGCGGATTCAAAAATTGGGCGGAACCTTAACTGTGGAAAGTGAATATGGCCGAAAAACAATTTTTCGTATGCTGGTACCTATTACCCTTGCCACATCACGTGGCATTCTTATTCAAATATATGATAAGTTGTTTGTTGTTCCTGTAACATATGTGAAGCGTGTCTTGCGCGTTGAAACTGAATCTGTCAAAACTGTTGAAAACAAAGCAACTATAACATTGGAAGGTGAAGTGATTTCCTTTGTGTTTCTGGCAGACCTATTGGAGATGCCATTTCCTGAATCAACAGAAAAAAAAGAACATTTGACAGTGGTTGTGCTTGAAGTTTCTGGAAAGCAAATCGCCTGCCAGGTGGATGAAGTCCTGGGGGAACAAGAGGTTTTGGTCAAAAGTTTGGGCAAACAATTAAGTCGGGTCAGAAATATTGCCGGTGCGACCATTTTAGGCTCGGGTAAAGTTGTGCCCATGTTAAATGTTCATGATCTCATCAAGTCCTCAGGCCAAAAAATCTTGACCCAACCGATTGTTACTGAAGATGATGACGTGAAAATTACTCAAGGGAAATCCATTTTAGTGGCTGAAGATTCTATTACATCAAGAATGCTAATTCAGAATATTCTGGAATCCGCTGATTACGAAGTGACCACAGCTGTGGATGGCCTGGATGCTTATACCACATTTAAATCCGGAGAGTTCGATCTGGTTGTTTCTGATGTTGAAATGCCAAAGATGACTGGATTTGAATTAACCCAAAAAATACGAGAAGACAAACAACATTCAGAAACACCTGTTGTACTGGTGACCAGTCTTCAGTCATCAGAGGATCGGAAAAAAGGAATTGATGCTGGCGCCAATGCCTATATTGTCAAGAGCAGCTTTGATCAAAGCAATCTTCTTGAAGTTATTGCACGCTTGATTTAGAAACGACCTGGGTCTTTTTTATAGTAAAGGACTTTTAAAAAGTGTATTTGTGGAATGATCAATCATTGCAAGAAATTTCAGAACATCAAATATCTGACTTATTTCAAGGTAATGGTGTGTTTGAAACCATTGTTGTCACTGAAAAGGCCAGGATCATTTTATGGCATCGTCATGTACAACGATTAAAAAAAGGCGCTCAATTTCTGGGTTCTCAACTGACCATTGATTTTAACGAGTTACATAATGCATTGGTCACGCATTTCAATCAAAACAACATGAAAACCTGTTTGAGACTTAATTTAATCTTTTTACCCCAAAAAAAAGATTTAATTATTCGTTACTTTCCTTTTCAATGGCCCCAATCACCAGTTCGTTTGTATGTTTCCAATCAATATTACCGAGGAAACAGCCCCCATTATCAATATAAAACCCTGTCAAGAATTGAAAATAATTTTTTTTATCGCCTTGCGCAAGACAACAAATATGATGATTTTTTGATATTGGATAGCCATTCAAATGTTCTAGAAACATGCCTGGCAAATATTTTTTTTGTGCGAACTGATGGCCAGCTTGAAACACCTCAGGCTCACAACATGCCATTTCTTAATGGAGTGGTTCGGCAATATATTCTGGATTATCAAAAAGAATTGAATATTCAATGTGTTGAAAAAAACATTCCATTCAATTCCATTGAAAAATATGATCAAGCATTTATTACAAATGGACTTCGACTGATTCAGCCTGTCAGCCAAATCGCACATTGGCATTTTTCTCAGACTGATGATACATGGTCTTTAAGAGAGCTGCTAAAGAAATCTTGGAAAACGACATCCCAACTTTTTTAGAGAGACTGTTAATTTTAATGTATCGTAAAAACAAAAAATTGATAGATATCATTATAATAAATAATAAAGCGTTTAGAACATAATGCCCTTCGGGCAATTTTTTTATAAGTATTCAAGCGCTGAAAATAAACTCCTCATTATTCAATATTTGCTGATTCGTTTCTGAACCATGATTACACTGAAGAAGATGAATAAGATGAATTTAGAGTGTCTTTATTTCATCTTATTCATCTTCTTCAGTGTAATCATGGTTCAAAAAAAGAATCAACAATTATTGAATAATGAGGAACTTATTTTCAGCGCTTAAATACTCATAAAATAAAAAAATTGACCGATGGGCATTATGTTCAACATTAGAAAACCATTAAGAAAGTTAATAAAATGTTAAAACATATATTTAAAACATTAATTTCTGTAATCATTTATCTTTGTGCAACTGTCATAATTTTTTATGTCGGTCTGCGATTTAATTATTTTAATATCAATTATGATATATTTACTTCAGCAAAATCGCCTGAAGTCGTTGAAAAGTTCACGCTGGGTAAATATAATACGCGCCCTTTTTATCAAACTAAACAAGACTATCAATTCATAAAATCTTTTGACAAACATAATGAAAATCTTAAATTAGAGGTTTTGTTAAATTATTATAATCAGTATTACAGGCAGTACTTTCGATCTGGCCGATTAGATGTTGAAGCTATTCGGATAACCAAAAATCAATATCCAATTATTTATCAATATGTTAAGCATTCTTGTTTTTCTTTGGATGTAAAAATGCCCCGAATTTACCTGACAAAAGATGATGGCCCGAATATCAAAGCTGCTTTTTGGAAAAATCCTATATTGTTGATCAGTGCAAATCTCACCTGGGCATTTAAACCAGAAGAATTACACTATTTAATTGCCAGAGAAATCGGGCATATTAAAACAAAGCATATTTATTACAGAGATTTATTGCAGGTGTTTAAACAGGTAAATGAGTCTGGTATTTCAGGTAAGTTAATGAGCTGGATTAAAACTGGCGTTGGTCTGGAATTAATTGGATGGTTTAAAGAATCAGAAATAACCGCTGATCGTGCAGGATTAACAGTAACTGGTGATATTAATGTAGCAATCAATGCACTGATAAAATTAAAATTAGGTGCAAATGTAGATACCTATTATGGAGAGATTAATCCTGACGAGTATATTAAACAACTGTCAACAGTAACCGATAAATCTAAAAAAGGTTTTGGACCTTTATTTGCAGAGCTTAGAAGCAATAGCCCTTTTTTGTCATTAAGAATCAAAAATTTAATAGATTTTTATCAAAAAAATCAATCCGCATTTAAATAATGCTTTTAATGCCTAAAATGAAAAATGAAATATTATCAAGCGCGATACCCCACTGATACAAATTTTCCATAGGACAAACAGGCGGAAAAAATATTATGGCAGTCATTATATCAGAAACAGACCACTTAGAAATGGTAACCCCCTGCCCGTAATCCTCAACAGAATAAATCACTAAGGAGTTAAATTGTTATCAACGAAAAACAAAGTAATAAAAGGAAAACTATTGATTGTTGACGATGAAATCGAGATATTAAAAAGTATCAAACGTCTTTTTCGTAAATATTATGAAGTCTTTACAACTTCTGATGTAAAAGAAGGGCTTGATATTATAAATAAAAATAATATACAAGTTGTTCTTTCTGATCAACGTATGCCAGATATTACTGGAACAGAATTTTTTCAAGCCATAAAAAAAGAGAAACCTGATATTGTTCGGATGATTATAACAGGCTATACAGATATTGAGGCAGTTATTGATTCAATCAATATGGGAAATGTGTTTCGATATATTTCGAAGCCCTGGGATAACAATTATTTGGTTGCAACTGTTCATGAGGCATTTGAGTATCATCGGTTAACATCATCCAATCGGCAATTAGTGATCGCGTTGAAAAAATCCAAAGAACAACTAGAAGAGAAAGTGGAGAAGCGAACAGAACAATTAAAGCATCTGGTGGCCGAGCTTCGCAAGGCAAAAGAAATGGCTGAAAAAGCCAATCGTGCAAAAAGTATGTTTCTTGCAAATATGAGCCATGAACTGCGAACCCCTTTGAATGGGATCATGGGTTATGCACAAATTCTCAGGAAAGAATTAGATCTGAATCAAAAACACCGCCAGGGATTGAATATTATCTATCAATGTGGACAGCATTTATTGTCCTTAATTACTGATCTCCTTGATCTTTCCAAAATTGAATCAGGTAAGATGAAGTTATACCCTGAAGAATTTGACTTCCCGCTCTTTTTGAATGACGTGGTCGGTGTTATGGATATGGCAGCGCATCACAAAAATATTCGATTTATTTATGATGCGGACAAGCATTTACCTGCCAGAGTTAAATGTGATGAAAAACGATTGCGGCAAGTTCTATTGAACATTCTTGGCAATGCGATCAAGTTTACAAAGCGTGGGGGAACAGTTACCTTATTAATCAAGAAAATCAATAGATCAAAGGGGCTTGAGTTGGAAAAACACAAAACTTTTGACCATCCTGTTAATCGAAAGGAAAAGATACGATTCTTAATTCAGGATACTGGAGTGGGTATAACGCCTGAACAACAGGAAATTATTTTCAAACCTTTTGAACAGGTGGGGAGTAAAAAAAAACAGACAGAGGGCACTGGACTGGGGCTGGCTATTTCACGCCAAATTGTCACTTTAATGGGCGGCGAGATACAGCTAAAAAGCGTTTTGGGTGAGGGGTCAACTTTCTGGTTTGAATTATGCCTGCCAGTGATCTCAGAGACGATGAACCCACCTTTGTCGTCATTGTCCGAACAAAATCACATTGAAACGCATCACCTCCCATCCGATTTGAAGGAACCAGAGCCGCTGAATGTTTCAGAGGTCATTCCGCCGCCTCAGCCGGATTTGAAAAAATTGTACGAATTAACCATGTTCGGCAATCTGGAGCGGGTAAAAGAGAGTGCAGCGGCTATCGCACAAAAGGACGATCAGTATGATGCTTTTGCCCAAGCCATTCGAACCTATGCTGAAAGGCTAGAGGATGAACCCATTCTGGAACTATTAACGCATTATATATCATCATGAGTCCTCTTTCTTAAAAAAATTATTGTTGATACAGGCCTCAATTATGGATATAAAAGGAAAAAAGACTAAAAACATAGGAGACCTTTGATGGAAAAAAAACATCATGAACAGGTTATCTTGATTATTGACGACGAACAAACCAATCTAAATGTTATCATCGACACCCTGGCATCGGATGGATTGACGCATATCACAGCTCGCAATGGAGAAATGGGAATAAAGCGGGCCATGTATGCAAAACCAGACCTGATCCTACTTGATATCATGATGCCTGGAATTGATGGATTTGAAACCTGTCGTCGGTTAAAAGCGAACCCGGTGACACGGGAAATCCCTGTACTGTTCATGACAGCCCTGCAAGATGTGAATAGCAAAATCAAAGGGTTTGAGGCTGGAGGCGTTGATTACATCACAAAGCCGATTGAAGAACAAGAACTTCTGGCGCGCATTAGAACTCATCTGGCCCTAAGGCATGTGAAACAGGAATTACAAATCAGAAATGAACAACTACAACGCTCGGAAAAATATCTGCGAGAGGCCAATGAAACAAAAGACACGTTCTTTTCGATTCTGGGGCATGACTTGCGTACACCTTTTAATGGTTTGCTGGGTTTGACAGAAATTCTCATTGAATCTATTGACACCTTAAGTCGGGATGATATTCTTGATTTTTCAAAAGAGATCAAGCGGTCTGCAGAAGCAGTTTATAATTTGCTCGAAAATTTGCTAAACTGGTCTCGTTTCCAACGTAATATTATGGTTTTTCAACCGAAAGAATTCCAATTTTTCCCTTTTATCACAAAAATATTTATGCTGTATCAAGCTCAGGTGGAACAAAAAAATATCAACATTTACCTCAAGGGTCCCCAGGATATCACTGTCTATGCAGATATGGATATGTTAGATGCAATTATTCGCAATCTGGTTTCAAATGCACTCAAATTCACGCATGATGGCGGTAGCGTAACCCTATCTGCTCAACGACAAGATAATCAGTTTATCATCAAAATAAAAGACACAGGAATCGGTATTCCAGAAGAAACCCTTCCCAACCTTTTTCGTATTGATAAGAAAACCAGCACCACTGGAACATCAAAGGAAAGTGGTTTTGGTTTGGGATTGCCTATTTGTAAAGACCTGGTTGAGAAGCATGATGGCACAATCGAGGTTAGCAGTGCCGAAGGTAAGGGGTCCACATTTGTATTAACGTTTCCTGACACTCCAAATAGTGTTTTATCGTGAAAGAAACTTTATTGAAGATTTCTCATTGAATCGTCAATTACTGGGAAGTGTTGTCCTCCAATACTGAACAATTTCAACTTTTTCGTCGATCCATAAAAAAACAACTGCCGGGAGTAGATTTTGCAATTTTTTTCACTTCAGCGCAAACATCATTGACTTCAATGTACTGTGTAAATGTTCGTTTTGAAAGATCCACTCCAGATAGGCTGAGACTGATGAGTGGAAAAAATTGTTTTTCTCCAGCACGATTGACAGAAACAATGCCATTTTTTTTAAGATCCGAATCATCGTAAAACTGACGAATCCCCTTATCGAAATTTTCAAGAATAGTATTGGCAATGTTTTGACATCCGGATGATGGCGTTATCATGACATAATCATCACCACCAATATGACCAATAAAGGTGTCATCACTGTGGGATGTCATCAACACCCGCTTGAGTGTCTCTGATGTAAATCTGATCACATCATCACCCCGCACAAAACCATATTTATCATTATATGCTTTAAAATGATCCAGGTCCGCATGGATGACACAAACATTGCGCTGGTTGTCAAGGGCCTGAGTGATTGCCTCAGCAATACTGTTATTCCCGGGCAATCCTGTACATGGATTGGCATCATATGCCAATTTGTTGAGCCGTTCTAGTTCTCTGAGGGCCAGATATCTTTCAATATGGTTCTTAACGCGCGCTTTGACAATTGCCGGACGAATGGGTTTGGTTATATAATCAATTGCACCCATCCCCAATCCTTTGTATTCATCATCATCATCACTCATTGCTGTTACAAATATAATAGGAATATCTCTGGTTTTCTGATCTGTTTTTAAAATCCGACAAACTTCATACCCATTCATTTCTGGCATAATAATGTCCAGTAAGATTAAATCAGGCGGAAAATTGGACGTTGCCAGTTGAATTGCTTTACTTCCAGATCGTGCAACCATTAAATCGTAACTATTTTTTAACAAATTCACCAGCAGATGAATATTGCTTTTTTCATCATCAACAATTAAAATTGATTGTTTTTGTGAGATTATCATGTCATAAAACTCCATAAATATCCAGCGACAGTCATGGAAAAAACTGTCGAGAAAAGGAGGCCCCTGTTGGATACTTTATATTATGAATATATCATTCATTTTCCGGATAAAACAGTCCGGCATTATCATGTAGAAATCGACAAAAAAAACAGACGGATTATTCAGTCGAGCAATAATGTCAAAGACAATGTTGAGTGGACCAATCTGAATTATTGTAAATGCTCGAACTGCCCATTGAAAACGACTGTTTATCCAAAATGTCCTATTGCTTTTAATTTACATTCACTTGTTGAAGTCTTTCAAGATCGTATTTCATATGAGGAAGTATCTGTTGAAATCAAAAGTAATCAACGAAGCTACAAAAAAGAAACAACGCTTCAAATTGCATTGCAGTCATTGTTTGGTATTCTGATGGCAGCCAGTGGTTGCCCAAATATGAGTTTTTTATCGTCTATGGCCATATTTCATTTACCTTTTGCCAGTTTTGAAGAAACCATTCTACGTGCAGCCTCATTTTATCTTTTAAAACAGTATTTTCAAAAAACCAATAATCAGTATTATGATTTTAGCATGGATGGATTGAAAAAACAGTATGAAGCTGTCGAGATTGTCAATCAAGGGCTTTTGGAACGAATACAATCTATTGAAACAGAAGGTGATGCCAGTTTAAATGCTATTAACACATTAAATGCATTTGCTCAAATGTTCTCATTACAATATGAATTGGATCTGGCTTCTTTACAATATGTTTTTTCTGATCAAGAAATAAAGTGATTTTTATTAAGGAAAGCTTTGAAAATAAAAATACAGTTATAATGTTTGACTGTTCAAGAATGAAACATCAAGCAATTACGTAGCCAACAGTTCATTCTTTTTTTCAACCAGGATTAACATTGAATAAGATGAAATAAAGACACATTAAATTCATCTTATTCAGTGGTTCAGAAACGAATCAACAAATATTAAATAATGAGGAACTTATTTTCAGAACTTTCCTAAGCATTATTTCATTCTTTATTTTTAGAGGCCCATTTTTTAGTGTCCCAAATAGTCGGAACATCCAATTTGATAACACTCGTTAGTTTTGTTAATCAAAATCTCATTTTCAATCAATTCTGCTTGACTTTTATTTGAGGATTTCGTACAAAAAAAGCCATGTTTGATTTAAAAACCATTCCGGTATGCCATTGTACCGCAATGAACATGCCAAAAACTGTAAGAATTGGAAATTAATTCATAATTTATCAAAAAAACAAACAAACGAGCTTTATAATTGCTCATATGTCGCAAGCGTAAGAAACATCCCTTACAATTGCCGAAAATTCGAAACAATATATGGACATACCAGAACAATCCTTTCTTTTATTGTTTTTTATCGTATTATCTGCTTTTTTTTCTGGGGTTGAAACAGCTTTTGTTTCACTTTCGGACATTCGTCTTAAGCATCTTTGTGAAACTGAAAAAAAAAGCATTTTACGCGTTAAGCGTCTTAAAGAAAATAGTGAACGATTAATCATAACCATTCTTATCGGAAATAATCTTGTCAATATTGCGGCCTCATCTTTTGCAACCAAAGTCGCCATTGACATCTTTCAATCCAGAGGGATTGGCATTGCAATTGGCCTCATGACATTGATTATTCTCATCTTCGGAGAAATTATTCCCAAGAATATTGCAATGGCAAAAAATGAATTCATTGCTGTTTTAGCGGCGCCAATCATTCAAACATTACAGTTTTTTTTGTTTCCAGCAATCTTCTTTCTTGAAAAAATCACGTTGTTTATGGCAAAACCCATGAACAACGATACGACAGAACCGGTTATTACAGAAGCAGAAATTAAAAGTGTGGTCAATCTGGGAGAGGAAGTGGGCGAGATTGAAAAAGATGAACGTATTATGATTCATAATATTTTTCGGTTCAGTGAACTTCAAGCCAATGAAATTATGACAGATCGCACACAAATATTTTCCCTGAATTCAGATTCATACCTAAATGAAGTTTCAGAAGAAATCGTTACCCAGGGCTTATCACGTATACCAGTTTATGAAGATCAAACAGATAATATCAAAGGTATCTTATACGCCAAAGATGTTCTTCAACACATGCTTTCCAAGGGCGAAGATAGACCCCTCAGGGATTTGATTCGTCCGGCCATGATTATTCCGGAAACCATGCTGATAGACAACTTATTGCGGGAATTTAAAAAAGAAAAAGTTCATATTGCAATGGTTGTGGATGAACATGGTGGTATTAGCGGTTTGATCACCATTGAAGATGTTCTTGAAGAGATCGTGGGTGATATCTATGATGAAACAGACAAGGACGAAGAACTGATTCGAATTGTTGACAATCATAAATGCTTTGTTAAGGGTGAGACAGAAATTGAGGAAGTGAACCGCGTATTGGAACTTGAACTTAGCGAGGAAGAGGATTACGAAACAATTTCAGGTTATATATTATCCCAACTGCGTCATATCCCAGAAGTAGGTGAAGAACTCTCAGTTGATGGCATTGTGATTCGAGTCACTCAGGCAGACCAACAACGAATCATTGAAGTTGAAATTGAAAAACAGAATCAATTAGCCGACCTTCAAGCCGACGCCACAATCCAACATTAAGGAGGGCTTGAAATACAGCCCCCATTTTTTATGTTTCAATGTTCATACTTTTTGACCCATTTTCATCATAGGGCAAAAAATATTGTTAGAAAAACTATTCCAGCAGCTCAAACCCATCTTCAATGTTTCCATTACAATCTATCGTGCGAGGATAATTCAATTTAGGATGTTTACCTTCAGCTTTGTAGCATTCCGCTGTGCCTTCTAAAAGTTTCATTCGAATAATAGGGTATTTGGGTTTATATTGTAATTCTTTCAAGGAACGAGCATAGCGCTTATTATCGATCAAGTAGACTTCCTGCATCACTCTGAAATAATTAAGCTCATGATCCACTGCGATATGAAAACCTCTGTCCCGATATTCAACATACATTGGAATTCCGATAGTGATCGTCAGGTAGATTTCTGTGCCAATCAGGGCTAATGAAAGCAATAAGCCTAACATCATATGTTTTTGGTTTCCAAGAACTCTAAATTTTCGTTCAAATTTTTCTCTTTTTAAGAAGAGATAATACAAAATATCAAGCCATGAGAACACAATAGGCGTAAGCGTCCAACTTAATAAAACATATAAATACCCCATTTTGTTTCTGCTGGTATAGAATTTGTGCATACCAAAAATTCCAAAGAACAGGGCCAATAGAATAACAGTTGTTTTTGTTGCAGGTATACCTGGAATTTCTTCAGGTTTTTTTTGAAGCTTGACCCCCGGGGATGAAAATGATGTTGGCTGAAAACCATCCACTTTGAATTCAGGTTCGTCTTCGATGGGTGGGGCCTCTTTTTTGACTTTACATTTTGCACCGGCTTTATTCAATGCTGTTTTTATTTTGTTACAGGTCTCCTGACTGACGTTCTTTTTTATAACAATCGGTTTACCTGAGAATAATTTCGCTGCTTTTTCATCAGATAGCTTTAAGATTTTAGCCAGTTTAGTTTTAACATCATCCGGACTGGCACCCTCCTGAATCTCTCCTTTAAATATGACACGATATTTATCTTGGCTCATGTTATAACCTGCTTTTTTAGAATAGTTTATTGATTCATATACTTGTTAAAAATTCGCTGGTAAGTTCCATCAGTAAAGATTTCAAATAAAACTGCATCAAATTGAGGAACAAGAAACGATAGGTCCTTGATGAGTTTTTTATCCTTTGTTTCTAAAAACTTAGAAAAGGTAATATATGCCGGTGTTGCAGTTAATGGCACAGATAGTGGATAGATACCATCCATTTTCAATTGCCCAAGTGTGTATTCTCCAACATGTCTGTTGACCAGAACCGCATCAATACAATGCTTTTGTAATATCTTGAAATTAATTTCCAAATCGCGCAATCGAAAGACCTGATATACTTGACGTCGCTCACCTTTTTCAAATTTATAAGGATTTTTAAAGCCTTGAACAATACCAATGCGTTTGTTTTTAAGATCCTTAATATTTCCTTTGAAATCCAACTTTCTATCTTCATGCACATAAAAAACCAATGAGGATATATGAAAAGGCACATTGGTATAGTGCATAAAATCTTGTCGGTCTTCTGTTTTAAATGCGGCAAACATACAGTCTAATGTACCAAATCGCATACTTTCCAATAAAGTGGCCCATTTGAATATATTAATTTCAATATCGATTCCCAAACGACGCCCCAACTCGTACATTAATTCGACTTCAATCCCCTTAATCTTTCCATTTTCAATAAATCCAAATGGGGCAAATATATTGGTGCCACATTTTAAATGAAATTTCTTTTTTTTCGCAAAAACAGATTGTGGCATCAATAAACTAAAAGCCATAAGGCAAAAACAACTCCATAACAAACAGATTTTTTTGAAATTTTTTCGATGGTCTTTCATTTTTTCCCCTTTATTAATGATTTTAAGTTCTGCCTGTATTTTTGGCATAACACTTGCCTGAATAAGATCAATTGAAACTTTAATATATCATTAACCCTTGAGTTTTTCAAGATAATAGTTCATGAAAACATACATTTTTGTTTGTATACAAATCTTGTTATCAATGAAGCTACTAAAAAATATCTGCATCCTTCATATTCCAGTTAACACTTTTTCGAAAGCATGATGTCCTTTGAACCAGGACTAGGCTGAAGAACATAATGCCTTCGGGCTATTTTTTTAATTTATGAGTATTTAAACGCTGAAAATAAGTTCCTCATTATTGAATATTGTTGATTCGTTTCTAAACGACTAAGCTCACAGGCGGCAAAAGCGAAAAAGGAATAACTTTTGAAACGATAACGTTATTTAACCAATAAATTGCTAACTGGTAAAAAACGCCATTGCTTTTGACGTCCTGTGGAGCGCTGAGTTATTCGCCCAACCACGGTTTAACAAAATTTGATGAACCTTTAATGGGATTGAAATTTTTTTCGCATCTGAAACATCGTGCCAGGTTTGTTCTAGGATTTATTGCGAAATAAAAAGATGGTATGCAAGGAAAATAGCGGGATTTGGCGGGGTAGCGGGCATCTTGTTTTTTGAAAAAAAAGGGCGGGATTAGGTATGTTAATAAAGTAGGTATATTCATATGAAAAAGGTAGGGTTAAATATTATCGGCGATGGGTCAGATATTTACCAGCGGTAACGTTATGAACCATGATTACACTGAAAAAGATGAAATAAAGACACTTTAAATTCATCTTCCTTGAATATTTTTCTTTTAAAAAAAATATCTTGACTATGGATCATTATATTTATATATTGTTATTTAGAAATATAAAGAAAGGTCGTTGATGAAAAATTTTTTAAGAGTAATGAAGGCGCTTTCAGATAAAAATAGACTGAAAATATTAAAAATGCTTCAACACAAAGAAATGCTCTGTGTCTGTGAAATTCAGAAAGGGCTGGGTCTTGCGCAACCAACAATTTCAAAACATTTAAAATTGCTGGAAGAAGCAGGATTGGTCATATATGAAAAGGAAGGTCTTTGGGTGAATTATTCTCTCAACCCCAAACCTGACAATCCATATTCATCATCAATGCTAGGTAATTTAAGATGGTGGCTTGAAGATGACAATGACATCGTTGAACTTATAAAAAAATTACCTGAACTGGATAGAACGTATATTTGCAATTAAATCCATCTTTCCCTAAAAACAACGAATGGGTATCAATTTTATATTTATGAATAGCAATATAATTATTTAGGAGAAACGATGAAGGAAAGAACCAAGCTTTTAATTCTGATTGCTGTGTTTTCAGCATCTTATTATATTCCATGGGATTCTGAAATTATAAGAAGATCTGGGCTTGAGGCTTTTATGATGCTGAGAGAATATGCAAGAGAGCATGTCCTGACATGCCTTATTCCGGCTTTCTTTATTGCAGGGGCGATTGCTGTTTTTGTGTCCCAGGCTTCTGTACTTAAATATTTCGGACCTCAGGCAAAGAAAATTCTTTCGTATGGAGTCGCCTCGGTATCAGGCACCATTCTTGCTGTCTGCTCATGCACAGTTCTTCCATTATTTGCAGGTATTTATACAAGGGGAGCTGGTATTGGTCCTGCTACTGCATTTTTATATTCCGGACCCGCAATCAATGTGCTTGCAATAACGCTGACTGCACGTATCCTCGGTTGGCAACTTGGTCTTGCAAGGGCGGTGGGCGCAGTGATATTTGCGATAGCAACTGGACTTTTGATGGCATATTTTTTCGAAAAAGAGAATTCTAAGCAATCCGGAGGGCAAATATATGTACCTGAAGAGGATGCCAAGGAGCGCACGTTAACCCAAGAAAGTCTTTACATGTTAACAATGGTTCTGATACTCATCTTCGCAGCATTTGCAAAACCAGCTTCTGGTTCAAGTTTTTTCCTATGGCATTTTATTTTTAATACAAAGTGGTATTTCACAATCATCCTAATTCTTGTCCTTGGACTGATGTTGAAAACATGGTTTACAAAAGATGAATGTATTACATGGGTTCAGGCGACATGGGGATTTATGAAACAGATATTTCCACTTCTGTTGGCAGGGGTGATGGTTGCAGGCTTTACCCTTGGCCGGCCTGGACACCAGGCGCTTATTCCAGACCACTATATTCAAACAATTGTGGGAGGCAATTCATTGTGGGCAAACTTATTTGCATCATTAGCAGGTGCTTTCATGTATTTTGCCACATTGACCGAGGTGCCCATTCTTCAAGGCCTTTTGGGAGCAGGAATGGGAAAAGGTCCAGCATTGGCACTTCTTCTCGCGGGGCCGGCTCTTTCTTTGCCAAACATGCTTGTCATAGGGGGAGTTATGGGGCCCAAAAAAACCGCTGCTTTCTGTGGAATAATTGTAATGATGTCCACTGTTGCAGGTATCTGCTATGGATGGATCACAAAATAAAAGTTTGTAACAACCTTTATTCATATTTTTTTAAAGGAGGAAAAAAAATGCGTTTACTTGCCGAATGGTTTCCCGAATTTTCGGAAAAATTTGACGAAATCGATGAGCTTTACAAAGAAAAACGAACAATTGATGAAAAAACATATCAGTTTATCTGTTTTGCGCTTTCTATTAAAAACCGATCAAAACCATGTCTTGTAAAACATTTCATGGGTGCATTGGAAGCGGGAGCAACAGTCAAAGAATTGTCATACATTATGGCGCTCACTTTTAGAGAAAGTGCAGGCGGAGACGACTGTTGGACTCATGATGCACTTGCAGATTATAAACAAATGTTAGCAGACGGAATTAAAAGCACTGACTGCTGCTCAAAGTAATCATGTAATTTATATTGAATAGAAACAAAACTTGTCAAATTTTTTTATTAATTGTTCAAAGGCAGGTTTTGTTTTATTCATTTGATTTCGGTTTTTGCTTGAAGGCGAATATAAGGTTCGACCAACCAAAGGAAAGACAATCATGAATATAAAAGTGTTGGGGCCTGGTTGTCCCAAATGCAAACAGGCTGAAGAAATTGTTAGAAAAACAGTTGAAGAATCAGATATTGATGCTACAGTTGAAAAAATTTCTGATGTGATGGAGATTGCAAAGTTCGGTGTATTTGGAACCCCTGCCATAGTCATTGATGGTGATGTCAAAAGCGTGGGTAAGATACCAAGCAAGGATGATATCAAAGGCTGGATCTGCTAAAAATGGCATTCTAAGAGCAATAAAATGGTAGGATTATTTTGTATTTTGATTTACTTAAAATAAATTAGAGGGTCGAGACGTTAATTTTTTGTCCGACCCATTGAAAAAAAAAGGAAAAAGATATGTACGCTTTAGCAATTAATGGCAGCCCGAGAAAGGGCGGAAATACAGAAACCCTTTTAACAAAAGTTCTTGAACCATTAAGTGATGAAGGCTGGAAAACCGAACTGATTCAAGCTGGAGGTAAAAATTTTAGAGGATGTATGGCTTGTTTCAAATGTGCTGAAAATAAAGACCAGAAATGTTCTGTCAAAAATGATGGTTTCAATGATGTGATGGCGAAAATGATTGAGGCCAACGCGATTATTCTGGGTTCCCCAACATACTTTGCCTCTTTGAATGCTGATATCAAGGCAGTCATAGATCGCTCAGGTTTTGTAGCCCTTGCCAATGGAGGATTGTTTCGAGGTAAAATTGGTGCTGCGGTTGTGGCAGTGCGAAGGGCTGGATCGACTGCGGCTTTTGACGCAATCAACCATATGTTTTTGATGTCACAAATGATTGTACCTGGATCAACCTACTGGAATCTCGGTCTCGGTTTAAACAAAGGTGATGTGAATAATGACCCTGAAGGCCTGAATAATATGCTCAATCTAGGGGAAACAATTGCATGGTTGGGTAATGCAATGGCTCCGAACATGGAATCTTTTCCCATTAACAAGGCTCCGGCATTTTAATTCTTTCATTCAAAGGGCAATACGCCATGGCATCAAGTTAAGGCAAACTCGCTTGTATGCTCGTTCCCCGGCTCTGCCCTTATCGTTATACATTTCGATAATGAAATTATTCGATTTATCCTTCCAGCACTCTGCGTGGGAATATATCCTGGATGCTCTGCGTCTTCTGTGTTGAGCAACCGAAAAACAAACACATGAGACGCAGAGCGTCCCATGTGCATTCCCACGCAGAGCGCTTATCGTTATACATATCTCGATAAGAGATTGGATTTACAGGCTTCCCGTTCCCACGCTTTGCATGGAAAAAGTTCAATTTCACTCACAAAAACCAGAATATAACCCATGTCCGAAACCAATGTAGGGGAGAACCTTATGTTCGCCCTCCGAACAAAAACCATAAACGAACCTATGTCTGAAACCCGGACATTTGTTTCCGAACATATAAGTTTGATTCCGGTAATTGTATGGAGGGCGAACATAAGGTTCGCCCCTACATTGTTTTCGGACGTTGGTTAGAATTCGGTTTTGGTCTGAGTAATTAATGTCCTAAAAACATACCCTCAAAGCAGAATACATCAATTTGGTTTTTTAAAAACCTTGTATAAAACAGTTATTATATGCTATGTACCCTTTAACCTGATAATCTTGATAAATATTCCCTATCAAGCTAAAAATAAAAAAAATACAAAGGAGATCAATAAATGAATCCAGACAAAGAAAAGGCCATAGAATCGGCCATGAGCCAAATAGAAAGACAGTTCGGAAAAGGAGCAGTCATGAAACTGGGTAGCAAGGAGGTTCAAAATATTCCGACCATTCCTACTGGTTCATTAGCACTGGATGCTGCTCTTGGAGTTGGTGGTTTACCACGTGGCCGAGTTGTTGAAATATATGGCCCTGAATCATCTGGAAAAACAACACTCACCCTTCATGCAGTTGCACAGGCGCAAAAGCAAGGTGGCGTTGCTGCTTTTATTGATGCAGAACACGCTTTGGATGTTAAATATGCCAAAAATTTGGGTGTCAATTGTGATGAATTACTCGTTTCCCAGCCAGACACTGGAGAACAGGCTCTTGAAATTGCTGATATGCTCGTGAGAAGTGGAGGTGTGGATATTCTTGTGATTGATTCTGTCGCCGCACTGGTGCCTCAGGCTGAAATTGAAGGTGACATGGGAGATTCCCATATGGGACTTCAAGCAAGACTGATGTCCCAGGCATTGCGAAAATTAACAGCAACAATTGGCAAGACAATGACCACTGTTGTATTTATTAATCAAATCCGAATGAAAATTGGCGTGGTATTTGGTAATCCTGAAACAACAACAGGTGGCAATGCCCTAAAGTTTTATTCGACAGTTCGAATCGATATTCGGCGTTCATCAGCAATTAAGGATGGAGATCAAGTTGTTGGAAACCGAACGAAAGTTCGGGTTGTAAAAAACAAAATTGCCCCCCCATTTCAAGAGGCTGAATTCGATATTATGTATGGTGAAGGTATTTCTCCAGCTGGTGATTTACTGGATATGGGCGTCAAAACTGAAGTGATCAACAAAAGTGGTGCATGGTATTCCTTTAATGAAGAACGAATTGGTCAGGGTAGGGAAAATGTAAAAAAATATCTCAATGAAAATGCTGAAACGTTTGCTCAAATTTATGGATTGGTTCGTGAAAAATTAGGACTTCATGTCCCTGAAGAAAGCATGTCCAATACTTCAGAGTCGCAGCCCGATCCTAAGAATAAAAAAGGAAAGAAAAAATAACTTTATTTGTTAACAAGGAATAAATGTCATGACCGGAAATGATGCTCGTAAGCTTTTTCTTGAATATTTTCAAAGCAAAGGCCATAAAATTGTACAAAGTGATGCGCTAACGCCTCATAATGATCCAACTCTTTTATTTACAAATGCTGGCATGGTCCCTTTCAAACGCATTTTTTTAGGCGAAGAAAAACGTGATTATATTCGCGCGACAACATCCCAGAAATGTGTGCGGGCTGGCGGTAAACATAATGATCTAGAAAATGTGGGATATACAGCCAGGCATCATACCTTTTTTGAAATGTTAGGTAATTTTTCATTTGGAGATTATTTCAAAGAAGAAGCCATTGAATTTGCCTGGGATCTATTGACCAATGGATATAAATTACCGGCTGACAAGCTTTGGATATCTGTTTATCTGGACGATGATGAAGCCTACAATATTTGGCACAAGTCAATTGGCGTACCGGAAGCACGCATCATTCGACTCGGTGAAAAGGATAATTTTTGGTCAATGGGTGACACAGGCCCATGTGGCCCTTGCTCGGAAATTCTTATTGACAGAGGAGCATCCTTAGCTTGCGATCAACCGGATTGTCAGGCAGGATGTGATTGTGATCGCTATCTGGAGATATGGAATCTTGTTTTTATGCAGTACAATCGTGATGCTTCAGGTAAAATGACACCCCTTCCCAAACCCAGTATAGATACTGGTATGGGCCTTGAAAGAATTGTTTCTGTGCTTCAGAACACAGCCACTAATTTTGAAACCGATTTGTTTATTCCAATATTCAATGTCATTCAAGATCTTTCACAACAAAAGTACGGGATTTCAACTGATGTAGACATATCCATGAAAGTTATTGCCGACCATAGTCGGGCAGTGGCTTTTTTAATTAATGATGGTATTTTGCCTTCAAATGAGGGACGTGGCTATGTACTTCGTCGAATTATGCGACGTGCCATCCGCTATGGACGTCAAATAGGTCTGATAGATCCATTTTTGCATCAAACAGTCGATTCTGTTTTTCATGTTATGAAATCCGCATATCCAGAACTTCTAGAAAACAAATCCTTTATTCAAAACGTAGTTATTAACGAAGAAAAACGTTTTTCCGAAACCCTGGACAATGGTTTGAAAATGCTTCAGGATGCCCTGGACAGCCTGAAATCTAACAATGAAAACGTTCTTTCTGGAGAAATTATTTTTAAACTTTATGATACCTATGGCTTTCCGGTTGATATTGTGCAAGATATTGTGAGAGATCATCCCATTGAACTGGACATTGACACATTTCATGCTGAAATGGATAAACAGCGAAAAAAATCTCGATCTATTGCATCGTTTTCATCCATTGGTGATGCCTATAAAACATTATCCTCACAGGGTATTCAAACCCGCTTTATCGGCTATAATTATTTAGAAGGCTCATCAAACATACTATTGATTGTCAAAGATGGCCATAAAGTAGATCATATTCAAAAAGGTGATCGTATTGAAATTCTGACTCAGGAAACGCCTTTTTATGGGGAATCAGGGGGGCAAATGGGGGATTCGGGTGAAATCGTAGCTCCCAATGGTCATATTCGCGTCGAAAATACCAGCAAGGATCCATCGGGCTTGTTGATTCATCATGGTGAAATGACTCATGGCACTATTGATCAAGATCAACAGGTCGTGCTACGACTGGATAGTGAGCGCAGACAGGCAACCGCAAGAAACCATACAGCCACGCATATTCTTCATGCAGTGTTAAGAAACGTCCTTGGAGATCATGTCAAACAATCAGGATCAATGGTCTCTAGCGATCGTTTGCGATTTGACTTTTCTCACTTTTCAAAACTGTCGCCTGAAGAAATAACTGAAATCGAAACACAGGTCAATGCCTGGATTCGGAAAAACATTCAAGTCACCCTTGAAGAAATGGACATGGAAACAGCTGTCAAAACAGGTGCAACAGCATTGTTTGAGGAAAAATATGGAGAGCAGGTTCGGGTCATATCCATTGATTCTTTCAGTCGAGAGCTATGCGGAGGAACTCATACATCACATACAGGTAATATCGGTGTTTTTTGCATTACAGATGAATCCAGTGTGGCAGCAGGAATCAGAAGAATTGAAGCGCTAACTGGCCGATCCGCAATAGAACATCTTCAAGCTATTGTTAAACGAGAAAATGAACTGAGTGCTTTGTTAAAAGAAAAACCATCTCTTTTACCTCAAAAAATCGAGCAAATGATTCAGCGACAAAAATTAATGGAAAAGCAAATAATTGCATTAAAAGCAAATATTGCATCCATGGATGCTGAAAAAGAAGCAAATGATATCAAAGAAATCAGCGGTGTTTCAGTTCTTATAAAGAAGGTGAACGTTGATTCAGCTTCAGGTTTGCGTGATATCTTGGATAAATTTAAAGGAAAAATTGAATCCGGGGTTGTTGTTTTAGGTACAGCCATTGACAACAAAGCCCTGATTATTGTTGGCGTGACAAAAGACCTTGTTAAAACATATCATGCGGGAAAATTGGTCAAGCAGATTGCTGCAAAAGTAGGCGGCGGTGGTGGTGGACGACCTGATATGGCACAGGCTGGTGGTCCCAAAGTAGATCAATTAGATGCGGCGTTAAAATATGCCTATCAACTATTTGAATAAAAAATTATTCGTGTATCACCAAATTTTCGCATTAATTCTTTGAACCAGGATTACACTGTTTTAATCATCTTAAGCATCTTCTCCAGTGTAATCCTGAATCAAAAAAGGATGAATCCATGTTACCATGTTAACTCCCAACCCTTGTAACCCAAAATCACTTTTTTTTTATAAAAAAATCCCAAAACGCATTTTGAATTTAGGATAAATTATTCTAAAATGCATTTTAGGATTTAACAAATTATTCAAATCTAGATTTCCAGATTTGTCATTTCATCAGTGATCTCAAAATCATATTCTGGATATTCATATAAAGGCATACGCGGTTCTGTATTGCCAACTGAAAAGCCATATATTGATTCATAGTCTTTTTCATCTTCACCCATTTCAACGAGTTGGTCCAGATATTCACGAATTGTCTTGGATTCAATAATGACGAGCTTTCCCATTTTGTTGATAATGGGGCTGTGCTGGCGGGTTGAATCATGATCAAATTCCAATATTCTTCGACCATCGCTTGTAATACCGATAACACGAAAGGTGAAACTCTTCCCCACACCTGGCAAATTAAGCACACTGCGATCTGTTGCAAGAAATAAAAGGTTGGATTCTTCGCGCAAATCTTTCATTATTTGCACTGCAGATTCGGCATTTTCAGGTATTTGGGAAATGGTATCATGATATTTTTTAGGTGGAAAGCCTGCATGTTTTTCTTGAAATTGTTCTTGAAGTAACCTGGCAAGGGGCGCAAAATTATGATAGTTTTCCATGTATCCTTTGACGCAAAACGTGTAATAAGGCAGTACGCCAACATCATTCAACACACGTCTCAATTGAGCTGTATGCCCACGCCGAGATGCGGCTGCTGAAAAAACCAATTGATTGGTGACAATCCATCCAGCAGATAGTAAGCCTGTAATGGCTTCTTTAGACTCTGGCGTAATTTCCATTGGAGATTCAAAATGGGTTTGAATAACAAATTGTCTGATACCAATTTGAGTGGCTTTTTTCTTAAACTCTGCTAAAATCTGGATCAATTCCGGAGTGACACGTTGCGGCAGATATGCCAATAATCTTGTGCCCAGCCGAATGCGAAGGATTTGCGCATATTTTTTACCGGATTTACGATCTTTGTTGGCTTCACGTTTGCGCACAGCCATATCGTAGATAGCATCCAACAACTGTTTCATTGAGGAATCAGAGCTCATTAAAGCATCACCCCCAGTAATTAAAATATCTCTCAATTGCGCATCATTTTCATAATAATCCATAATTTGTTTGAGTTTATCCTTCCATTTGACAGTGGCTTTGAGTTTATCAAGATCAAAATTGAGATGTCCACTTTGGAAATCGTACATGCGCTGGCAAGAGCTACATAAACCGCCACATGCTCGACCCATTGTATCCGGAATAATAATTGCCACTTCAGGATATCGTCGGTGGATACTATGATGAAATGGCAAAACCCAACCCGCAGCATTGGGTTTCCCGGGCTCTACCTGATCTTCCTTTTCCCAGGCAACAATATGGCCGAATTCATCAACCAATTGTTTACTGTACAATATGTAATCGCGAATGGCCTGATCAGCCCCAACAGCATAATCTGGCGGACAAACAGTAAGTAAAGAAAGATAGTAGGGATTTACAAACGTCGGAATACCTGCTGCTTTCGCATTGTAATGAATTTGCATCGTTTCTGGATCCAATGAGTGCCCCAGCATTTCATTTAAATCATCAGGGTCACGAACAGCAAAACGCAAATGAAATCGTTTTGTTTTCCACCATTCTAAAACACGTGCGTGTTTTTCTTCTTGTGACATATTCGGATCAAATGTGAAATTTTTATCGTTGATGATGCCTTTGTCTATTTTATTAATAATAACGCCAATAATCCGATCTCGATTTTGCTCACGCAATTTGATCATATCTGGCTCCAGACCATGTGGAAAACGTTTCATATTTTCTGCAACTGTTTCTGGTGTAAGTTGTATTTTTTTACCTTCCTTGGAAAATTGATGAAACAGATGAATCATATCTTCAAAAAAAGCCGGTTTTGCACCACCAGTACCTTGATGAACAGCTAACCAAAGAATTTTAAATGGGTTATTTTCGATCACTTCACCCCGTCTGTTTAAATCTTCAAATTTTCGACCGGTATGGTTTATGTAGTCTTCAATACGCATGACTGCAATGTCTGACCATTGCAATTTATTGAAATTATTCTTATTTTGTTCTTTATTATACGCCAATAAATAAGGCCTGTTTTGAATGGTCTCATCTACCCATTTCTTCATATCTGTCAATACTTCTTGCATAGAACTGGATTGACGCAAAATTTTTTCAAGCCTCGGATTTTCCACGAGTAGTTTTTTCAACATTTTTTGCGACCTTATACTGAGTGCTATTTTTTCAATATTTCCTTTTCTCATAATTTGGATCTCCTTTCTTATTGATTCAAATCAGACATGCTGGAATCATGCGGATGGACTGATTTGATAGAAATTATCTAATATAACTTACAGGCTTTTAAAAAGAATTGTACAGGAAATCAATTACATATTCAAAAGTTGTTTGAGACGATTTATTTCTTCAAGAGCAGCCTGTTTTTCCATTAAAGCATCTTCTTTTGCCTGTCGTTCTTTCTCTTTTTCCAAACGTTCAGTTTCAGCCATTTTTAATGCATTTTCTGTTGCCAATCGCTCTTGTTGCAAGTCTAACCTTACATAAGATTGATAAACCGGATCATTCATCAGACTATTCATATTTGGCTGTCTATACAGATCTGCAATTCGAAATTGAAAACCAGGCAAAACTGTTGAACAAATCACATCATTTTGAGGCTTAATTTTTTCATAGCAATCATTTGTGCCAAGTCTGTAAAAGACAGTATGTTTGTTCTTATCATCAATAATATAGTATTCTTGAACCTTTGCCTGACAATATTCATGCTTTCGTTCAACAATATCCTTTGTAACGTATTCTGTTTTTGAATCAGACACATATTCAATACATATATCATAAATGCCTTTATATGAACGATCTTTGTTATCTGGCTGAATGGGGTTGTCATGTAAAATGATTGCACAGTCAGGCTTTCGAACCACTGTTTTTCCGGGAAGATTGAGTTTAAAACCAAAATCCAGCAGATAAATGCTTTGTGCAATTGGATGACTCTCTAAAAACTGGGTTAAAATTAGGAAAAACCATTTTGAACAGTTACCAATATCTAATGTGGGCATATCTTTTATCTCCAAAAAACCATTATTCCATTCATAACGATAATCTTTGCTCTCGTAGTACACATCCCAGTAAGTGGATTCATCAACATATGTTCCGGATTTAGAATGAAATAAAAATTCCAAAAGATCTTTATCGATCATACTGTTTGGAAATGCTTGATGTGGCTGGATATCCTCAGCTATTATAGATGGATTGTTGTCTATTTCTGAATTATATGATAGATGACTCATCATCATTTCCTTTAAATATTAATTCATAATTTATATGATCATTCCCACAACAGCGCCTGTCATGCAAGTTGCCAGTGTCCCGGCAATAATAGAACGAAAACCTAGTGTCGCAATTTCCTGTCTACGTTCAACAGCCATAGTTCCCATACCGCCAATCATAATTCCCAAACTTCCTGGATTGGCAAATCCACAAAGTGCGTAAGTCATAATAACAATACTTCTATGTTGCAACGCATTTTCAGGCAATTGACTTAAATCCATATACGCTATAAATTCATTCAAAATAGTCTTTGATCCCATCAGTGCTCCGGCAACAGGAGCTTCACTCCAAGGAATTCCCATGAGCCATACAATCGGCGCCATGATATATCCTAGAAACCGTTGAAGTGTAAAGGGTTCACCTGAATGAGGAAAAAATCCTAAAAAAATATTTACCAAATGAACAATGGCAACCAGCGATATCAGCATGGCTACAATATTAAGAAATAATTGAACCCCCTGAATTGTACCATTGGTTATGGCATCTATTGAATTCACTGCATCACTGGATATAATAATATCTCCGGAAGTTATGTTTTCGGTTTCAGGAATGATCATTTTAGATATGGTAATGGCAGCCGGAGCACTAATAATCGAAGCAATCAATAAATGTCCTAAAGCATCAGGCAAAATGGTACTAAGAATACTGGCATATAATATCATTACTGTACCAGCAATTGTTGCCATACCACATGTCATAAGAGAAAAAATTTCACTTCTTGTCATTTTATTGAGATAGGGTCGGATTAATAATGGCGCCTCAATCATACCAACAAAAATATTGGCAGACAAACCAACGCCCTCAGCACCACCAATATTCATGATTTTTTGAAGGATCAGTGAAAAAAAATTGACAATCTTAGGAAGAATATTCCAAAAAAAAAGTAAGGCGGATAATGCACTGATTACAATTAATAAAGGAAGTGCACGAAAAGCAAAAATAAAACTGGCACCAGGTGTTTTTTCAACATAAGGAAGTTCCCCTCCCCCTAAATAACCAAAAACGACTGATGTTCCTGCAACAGTTGATTTTTCTAAGGCAATAACAAGTTTGTTTAATGATAAAAAAATAATCTTTAAATAAGGAATTTTTAAGAGAAAGACAGCAATCAGAATCTGAATAAGTAATCCTTTTGCAACAAAAGAAAAGTTGATTTTATTGCGATTTTCACTGATTATCCAGGCAATTGATAAAAAAATAATCATGCCGAGTATGCTCTGGTAGATTGAATGCATTTTGCTTCCCTTATTTTTATTATAGAAACGATTCTCCTGTCAAACAATAATGAATAAATACAAATCCTACATACATTAAATGTATATCACAGGAGCGAGCCTTTTCGATTTGTTCTTTCGGTATTTTCATTTCATCTGTCAAACACGTATCCATCAACGTACGAAAATTATCAACATTATATGATGCACAAAAAAGCAATCTGAAAAAATTCATATTCATACCTGTGGCTTCAAAAGGATAACTTTTTAGAATGGTATAAATGGATATCCATTTTGAATTCATATCATTAAATATATTAAGGCCACTGTTGTCTATCCATTCAGATAAAATCCACTTTCTGGAAGCCTCATGTCCCCGACAATACGTATGTTTTACAAGATAGTATTTAGCTTCTTGCATTTCAGGTGAAAAAGCTCTTTTTACACGACGCGCAAGGGGATATGATCGACAAGAAAATGGACGATCTTCATAAACAGAACATCCATTTGTCGTTAGAAAAGGACAGGCATTGTTTAATGCCATTTTTAATGTCAAATGCGGAAACCAACAACCGTCATCAAACTCTAGTTCTGTATACTTTTCAAGAAAAATATCTGAATCCATATTTAAATGATTTTTTAAACGTATTATATCATATGGATATAAAGTCATTTCAACATCATAGCAACAATCAGTAAAACATGAAATATTCGGATGACAATCAAATGTAAAAATTGAATGCTCATTCAATAATTGATGATGAGCCATTATTTTTTATCTGCTTTCGATTCAGGCTTCGTCTGTTTGAGTTTTTCTGCAGTGACTTCAGGAGGATTGACCTGAACTTTTGGTTTGGGTATCACTTGACTTTGAGTCGGTACTGATTTCACTTTTGGTTTGGGCGGCACTTTACTGTTTTCTGAAGTATTGGGTTGCTTTTTGGATTCGATTTTTTTATCTGATAGCGATTGGGTATTCATTGACGCCTTTATATGTATTGGATGAATTTTAAATTCATAATCCAGCTCTTTAAGAGAATCACTCATCAATTGAAGTTCAGAAATTTTAAATTTTGTATCAACAGATTTTGAAATTTTTTTGTTGACTTGAAAAAATAAATTCATGATTGATTGGTTATTGACTGAGACCCCCCGTGCACCTGCCATCACAATAACCAGCTTACCAGGATGTTTATCATTGACAATATGCATGAGCGAAGCAGTTGTTTTCGTTTTTTCACTCTTGACATATGTCAATAAATCCTTGTCAAACTTAAGTGCCAACTTAATACCAGCCATGTTTGGCACATGGTTAAGGATCACAGGTATTTCAATTTTTTGACCTGGATGAACAGACATTTTAGAAAAAATCAATTGGGCTTTCTGTTCTGCACTATATACAAGACATACAGATCCTGTAAAAAAGTAGAATAAAATAAAAATAAATCGAAAAGATTTCATTGATACTATCCTTTTGTTCAAAAAAAAATTCGACACAGTCATATCTATTCCTGTGCATGTTTAATAATATATTGATTAATGATAACCTGGCCTTTTGGAAGCACACAAAAAACCTGTCTTGCAACTTCAATACTGTTCACTTCAAAACTAAATATTGTTGTTAAACGTTGTCCCTTATATTTTTCTTCAAGTCGATGAATAATCAGGTCTCCATTAACTGAAGCCAACGCATGAATAATTGACAATGCAGTTGACTGTTTTATTTCAACATTAAAAATAGTTGAAGGCCATTCACAATCAACCCATTGAATATTTAAATATTTTTCTTTAGAAATGTTTTGACGTTCAATTTCATTGCAATTTCTATAATGAAAAGATACCCCACGTTTGCTTAAAAGTCCAATAATATTTTTATCACCAGGATATGGATTACAACATTGTGCAAATTTATAAAAATAATTATCTAAAGTATCCACTGAAATTGTTCCCAAGGATTCTTTATCTATTTCTTTTTTAACGACTGAATTATTCAAATAATTATCAGCAAGATAATATAGTAGCTCCTTTGGAGAGAGTCTATCTTGTCCGATACGTCGATATGCTTTTTGAATATCTTCAATATTTAAAAATTCCAATATTAATTTTGTATGTTGTGTATTCAGAAGATTAACATCCAGGTTATTTTTTTTCAAATGCTGATTAAGAATATTTTTTCCTATTTTTTCAGAAAAAACGTTCAATCGATGTGTTTTCTGACTGTTCACAGCAGAACGTGCTTTGGGAGTGCGACATTTATATTCCAGCTCAGGCGGTCGTTCTTTGCAGAAATTTTCAGACAAAATATGAACAACCTGACCATCAAAAAGTTCATCATCTACACATAACTGCTTTCCATTAACGATGGCACCAATACATCCATTCCCTATATCGGAATGAATTTTATAAGCAAAATCCAGCACAATACTTTTTGATGGCAAGCTGATTGAATCTCCATGGGGTGTAAACAAATATATTTCTTCTGATTTTGAATCCTGAATAATTTTTCGTCGCTCTGCTGCAGCCCCATCATATTCACCAATCATCCGAAATGCTTCCTGAATATATTGAATATAACTATCTGATGGTTGATTATTCTTTCGCCAATGATCCAGTATACCTTGATTGGCAACATTGTCCATCTGTGGGGTCCGAATAACCATCAAGTAATTTTTACCAAATAAGTTGTGTCTAACATGAATACTTTGATATCCATTCGATTTGGGGTTGGCAATAAAATCTCTCAATTTTCTGGGTACTGGTCTAAATTCACAATTAACAACGCCCAGTGCTTTATAACAATCCAGAGTATTATTAGTATGAACAATAATATTAAAATCAATCATATTTTCAGCATTATTGATTGAAAGTGTTTTATTGACAGGGTTATAAAAAGATTCCATGTTTTTGGTACACACACGAATGGTAACATTCATCGATTCTTTTTTAAAAGCTTGTTCCAGTGTTTTTTTAATGGTTTGAACTTCATCAATATTAATTTCTTGTTTAAGAATATTTCTAATTTTTCTTGTATTTTTTGGAAACAAGTAAGAAAGCGCATGATCAAATAAAAACTTTCTTAAATGTAATATATTGAGTATTGAAGCGATAGGCGCGTAAATATCAAGTGTTTCCCTGGCGATCTGTTGCCGTTTAGGACGCGGAAGGCTTCTTAAAGTTCTTAAATTGTGAAGACGATCTGCCAGTTTTACTAAAAAAATTTCAGGGCATTGAGAGGCTGTTAAAAAGATTTTACTATGAGTCAAATCTTTTAAAGTATTTGTTGGCATGCGAAATCGACGCAATTTCGTACAACCATCAACAATGTCAGATACTTTTTTTCCAAACAGACTTTCTATTTGATCGATCGTTATATCTTGAAGATCTTCAACAACATCATGTAAAAAAGCTGCTGCCAGAAGGTGTGAAAAAGCAAGATCCAGATCAAACAACAAAATATCGACAACTGTACATGGATGAATAATATAGGGTTCACCGGATTTACGAACCTGACCACTATGCGCTTCATAGGCAAAATCAAGAGCCTTTAATACCAGTTTTGGTTCAGCCCCTTTTTGATTGAGTGCATTGGTCAGTTTATACCGATACTTATCTATTTGAAATGGGACACCCACAGTTCGTCCATCCCTATTGCAAATTCAGACTTATTCGCGATAAAATCATCACGAATAAGCCTTGTAGTTAAATTTGTAGAAAAGGATTATTCTTTTTCAAAATCATCTGTTGATGCACCACATAACGGGCATTCCCAATTTTCTGGAAGCTTATCAAAAGGTGTGCCGGCATCCACATTATTATCTGGGTCACCATTTTCTGGTTCATAAACATATCCACATATATTACATGTGTATTTATCCATTTTTCATCCTCCTTTTTTATAAAAAACATTATTTTTCATGACATTGACGACAACTTGTCGGGCCATGAGGTTTATTCTTCCGCCTTAATTGTTTGTGGCATTTGATACAATGTTTGTTCATCACCTGTTTACTTGCAAGCTTTTTTTCAGCTTTCATTTGCAGAATAATACCCAATTTTTTGGGAAATAGTTGATGACAGGCATTACAATCATCTGCCAGTTTGTTTTGATGTAACCGATGTGGAAAAGGAACCGGACCCCTTTTTCCACCATCCAGAGTGATTTCTCCCTGTCCTTTGTTCATGGCAAAAACCATGGTACAAAAGAACAGACAGCTCATCATTAATACAATTATTTGTTTCATAAATATTATCCTTCTTCAAAAAAAAGGTAAATAAAAAAATAGCAATATATTCAATTTTCCAATAAACGTGCCATATACAGATCAACATCAACTTGATTACCGGTCCAAATATAATAACTACGAGCAGCCTGTGATGCCAACATAGATCGACCATCCATAAACTGTGAATTCATCCGACTGGCCATATTTTTCCAGATATTAACTTGACGACCATAATTAATATCAATAACCTGTGAAACGTTATAAACTGGCATATTATCAATAAAATCTGCCAATTCGTTTGATTCATCCGGTGATGATACAGATGTTGCATTAATGATAATATCCGGTTTAATATCACGAAAATTGACATCGTTAATCAATAATGCATGTGCTGACATTTCATCTGCCAATTTTTTTGTTTTCTGAATATTTCGACCTGCAATATAAACAGCTTTGGCACCAGACTTAAACAAGGCATATAAAACCGCCCTTGATGCTCCGCCAGTGCCAAAAACCAGGGCAACACAATTTTTTATTTCAATATGATCTCGTTGAAAAACATCCATTAATCCTGATGCATCGGTATTATATCCATATAGCTTATTATCTTTACTTAATATCGTATTGACTGCACCAATTGCAAGAACTTCATCAGATAAAGAATCCAAATAGGGCATGACTGATTGTTTATAGGGGACTGTTACATTAACACCATGTATTTGAAGCGCTTTAATTCCATTAATTGCTTTTTCAATGTGAACCTCTTGTACACAAAATGGTACATAAACAGCTTCAAATGCTGTTTTCTTAAAAACATAATTATGCATAACAGGTGATTTGGAGCGGAATGCACGTTCATCACTAATAATACCAAATACTTTCATGAAAATGATTATCCCTCTGAAATATTAAATATGCCATTATTATTATTAAGAAAGCTCTGAAAATAAGTTCATCATTATTCAATATTTGTTGATTCGTTTATGAACCAGGATGACACACTGAAGAAAATGAAATAAAGACACTTTAAGTTCATCTGATTCATTTCAGTGTAATCCTGGTTCAACAAAAAAGAATGAACTTTTGGCTGCGTATATGCTTGATTAATACTTGAACAGTCAAACATTATAAATGGGAAACTTATTTTCAGAGCTTTCCTTAATTTTTATCGTCTAATAGATTTTTTATATAATTTTATCGATTGTGATTTCTCTTTCATAGAAGAATTGATTTCATTTCGTTTATACTCGTGAAATTTTAAAGACTCCTGTTTATTATTAATTATATGTGGTGTTAAAAAGAAAAACAGATTGGTCTTGTCATGTGTATTATTATACGAGCTAAATAATCGACCAATAATTGGTAATTTACCGAGACAAGGTATACCAGATTTAGCCACTTCAACTTTTTCATCAATCATTCCACTGATAACAATGGTCTGTTTATTTTGAACCAATACAGTCGTTTTTGAAGAACGATTGGTTGTTTTAGGTGCCAATGTATTTTGTAAAACAGCATCATTGACAACATCCTTGACCTCTTGTTCAATTTCCAGACGAACAAACCCACTTTTATTAATTTGAGGGGTTACTTTTAAAGACACTCCAACATCTCGATATTCATAATTATTATAATCATATGAACTATCTGATGTCCCAGATCGTGTAATATATGGAATGGTCTCACCCACTTTAAACGTGGCTTCTTCATTATCAGTTGTTAGTATTTGAGGTGTTGAAATCACATTAACATCAGTATCAGTCATTGTTGCTTTGATAAAAGCAGATATAGAATTAAAGGTCTGACCGCCAAATTTAATTGTTTCACCGATCACACCAACAGTACTACTTGTTAATTTACCAAGAGTTCCTTCAAGAGATGCTGTCGTTGATATTAATCCTTCACCAAAACCACCAATGATTCCCCCATTATTTGAACCAAAATCCACACCACCACGCCAGTCCAATCCAAGATCAAGACTTTTATCTGCGGTAACTTCCATGATTACACACTCTATATACACCATGGATCGTGGAATATCCAGTTTTTTTATGACTGATTCCAACACAAGATAGTCATCTCGTTCTGCGGTAATAATCAAGCTATTCGTTGATTTATCTGCGGCGATACTCACATTTTTGCTGATAATCGGGGCTCTTCCTTTTTTATCTTTACTTTGTTTTGAAGGTAAATTTTTCAATACTTTTTCAAGATCTTCTGCTTTGGCATGTTCAAGATAATACACCCGAATTTTTCCCTCTTCCCTGGGAACTTCTCTGTCCAGCATTGCAATTAATTCTTTGACTTTAATCATGTCATCTTCAGATGCCAGAACAATAACAGAATTCGTTCGTTCTTCAGCCACAATTTTTACAGGATCAGATGATGCCTTTCGTCCTCTTGAAGATTTTTTTGTAAAAATAGAATTCAACGTCTTAACAAGTGTCTGAGACGTTGCATGTTCTAGGGGAATCATCGCTAATTCTTGCCCCACACCTTGAACATCTATGGCACTTAATAAATGGAGTAATCGTTGAATATTGGAAAGCACATCAGTCACAATCAACATGTTCGTAGGGGGATAGGATAGAATAACGCTACTTTTGGATATTAAAGGTGAAAACAATTTCTTTATTTCATTAGGATCAGCATATTGAAGGCGAATTATTTGTGTAATCACTTTATCTTCAGGTTCACCAGCTTCCTCCCTCAAACGTGTTTCAATGTTTTTGGTTCGTGCATCGGTTGCAGGTACAATTTTTGTGACCTCACCCGCTTCGACTAACGCAAAGCCATGCACTTCAAGGACAGATTCAAAAACTTTAAACGCTTCTTTGACTGATATTTTACTGGGTGAAATAATTGAAACCTTTCCTTTGACACGTCGATCAACAATAAAATTTTTACCTGTCAATTCACTGATAAACTTAATAAACACCGAAATATCAACATCATTAAAATCAATGGTGACAAATCGTTCTGCATCAGCGGGTTTTTGTTGGGGACGTTGTGGATTTCGACGACGCGTTGGAGGTCTACTTACATTTCTTTTTAACTTATTTTTATCGGTCACTCGGGCAGCATATACAGATGTATCAATACCTGTGATAATGATCGATATGCCAAGGAAAATAATAAATAAACATTTGATCAATTTTATATTGGGTAACATCATAAATTAATATCCTGATATAATCATATTAAATTCTTTTAATTCATACAGCGGTTCAAAATCCTTATCTGTGATTGCCCAATTTCGGGCTTCATCAGATTTATGAACCGCCTTTTTCAGATACTCAATCGCCTGATAAGAATTATTAATCTGGCTGAACAAACATGCCAGATTATAATATGGATCTACATAATCCGGACTCTCCTTTATGGCTGTAAAAAAATATGTTTTTGCTTTTTGAAATTCTTTCTTTTTTAGAAGAATAACCCCCATATTATTCAATGCCGGTGCCATATGCGGCGAAATTTTCAAACATTTTTGATAATATTCTATGGCAGCATCATATTTTTTTTGAACCTGATATTGTAAGCCTCTTTCATATAATCGGCTAATTTCCAAAAATTGACCCGGTCCAATAATTCGTTGAAGATTATCATCGGGCTCATTTTTTTCTACTGATGAATTATTTATTATTTCATCAGACATATTTCTTTCAGTACTTTTTATTTCAATTTTTTTTTTTTTATCAATATCAGGTTGTTTTGTGATAGCAACCTGATATTTTTTCTGAGTACTATCCTCAGTATGATCACCATTATTATTAAATATTTTCTGATTTTTTTTTTCAGATGTCACAACAGGCTCTGATGTCACGATAGATGATTCAGGATGAACCACAACAGGTTTCGCCTGATGAATCCTTTCGATTCTGTGTAATTGATCTTTTTGTAAAGCGTTAAACCATGAAAATATAATAATGGCAATCAGAATCGAAATAAGCATCATAAGAAGCGTCAATGTCAACCAAGATGTCTTGGCAGTCAGACCAACTTTTCCAGAAACCTGAACCTGATTTCGTGGATAATGCGAATGACGTTCTTTTTGTGCTTTGATTAAGGCTTCATGTATATAACTCATTGTTTTATTTTATATCAATTATTTAGTGCCATATGGATATATCGTCGCAAATTATAATATATTTTGCGACGATATACCCGAAAACTTATGATCGCTTACTTATCATATTCAATTTATTGCCTAGGAACGTTCTGAGAATAAGTTCCCCATTAAATAAATGTTCATTCAGTTTTTTGAACCATGATTACACTGAAGAAGATGAATAGGATGAAATAAAGACACTTTAAATTCATCTTATTCATCTTCTTCAGTGTAATCATGGTTCAAAAACGAATCAACAAATTTTGAATAATGAAGAACTTATTTTCCGAGCATTCCCTAGTTTCTTTATAATTAAATTTGTTTAACAGGTGTATAATCCCAGATATTCTCTCACACAAGACGTATTCACCATTTCTTGAGTTTTTGTTTCATAATTTATTTGATATATCATTCTTCAAATATTCAACACATCATATTTCAAACGCATTTCTTATTCTTGATTATATTTTCGTTTTAATTTGTAATAATCTTTCAACTTAGTTGTTGATAATTGATATAAAGCCCATTTAGACTGAGGTCCAATAATTCCATCAATATCTAGCCCAAAATCAGCCTGCAACTGCTTGATTGCTTCAACAGTCTCTTTACTATATGTTCCGGTAATTTTAACAGTATACCCTGCATTATTTAAGGTTTTTTGTACCCACATTATTTCAGGAGCTGTCATTCCCTTTTCCCAGGGGTCTCCCAGAAAAAAAGCAAGATTATCCTTTTGTGTATGCTTCACTTTGGGTTGAACAAAATCATCAGGAACAACAGTATCCATAGATAAACCAAATCTGGATTGTCGGTCTTCCACTGGATAAAATGGCTTAAACGTTGAAAATTCTATTGCTCGCTCCGATTTTGTGAGTGATGATTGTTGACTCTTTTCAAGTTCGGTAATTTGTATAGGTTCTGATACTCCGATTGTTAATGCTTGCGTTTCCTTTTGCATAACCAGAGACACACTTTCAGTCTCTGATTCGCATTGTGATAAAGGCGTTGTTTCCATTACTATACTCGATGATAATTCTTTCTGTTCCGATTGAGTTAATATAATATCACCTGTGACCTGTGTCATACTAGAAATAAAAGCAGATACAGATAATTCTTCTGCATGATTCGTTAACAGCCCCATTTCAGATTGAGTTGTTGTATTAATTGTTACTGGTTCCGGTTCAGGCGCGGTATCCGAAACGGACTGATTGGGAGGTTTAATATAAGCCTGTTGTTTCACAACTGTTTGTGTTTCATCAGTAACAACCATATTTATGTTAAAATTGTCCTGAACCCAACGAACAATCCATTGATTTTGAAAATACCATCCTCCCATAAACGCAAAAAAAACGATCAAAATGATTGCACTGGCAAATCCCAATTTACGAAACGAACGTTGGGGCGTCGTATATACATATCTTTGCCCTTTCACATTTAAAGCTCCCTGATATACGATTTCTCGATCAATGGTAAATTTATCCCTGGAATACGCAATCAGTAAAGCTCTATCACATATGGCATTGATAATTCGTGGATTTCCTTTTGATGCCCTATACAGCGCACGAAATGCCCATCGGGTAAAATGAATCATCCCTTTTGCACCGGCAACTGTAAGCCGATGTATCACATAAGAACGAACATCTTTTCTTTCCAATGTGTCTAAATCATAACGCACAGCGATACGTTCGTTGAGTTGTCGCAATCCTGAAGCATTTAATATATCTTTTAACTCACTCTGACCCACCATTACAATTTGAAGCAGCTTTTCCTTTTCTGTTTCCAGATTGGATAACATGCGTATCTGTTCTAAAACCTTTGATGATAGATTTTGAGCTTCATCTAAAAAAAGAACCGCATTTTCCCCTTTTTCATAACACTTCAGCAAAAAATTATTTAAAAGATCAATACATTGTTTATTACTCAATTCATTATCTGATGGTATACCAAACTCATGGTTGATTGCATGTAAAATCTCTTGATCGGAAATATATGCGTTAAAAATAAGCGCTGTTTTTATATTTCGATCCAAGTCATCAAGCAATGCTCTGATCAGGGTTGTTTTACCTGTCCCAATTTTTCCGGTAATCAGAATAAAGCCTTTTTTTTCTGTAATCCCATATCGCAGATGACTCAAGGCTTCCTGATGTCTTCGACTTAAAAATAAATACCTGGGATCAGGCGTTAAATTAAATGGGTTTTCTTTCAGTCCAAAATATGTCGTATACATGTCAATTACCGAATTTGATATTGCATGTTCATAGATTTTCCCCTGCGCTTTATTTCAAGATCAACATCACTCACAGAACTTAGTTGTTGATATAAAGACATCACATCATCAACAGTTTTAATCTTTTTTCCATTTACACCTTGTATGATATCGCCATTTCTCAACCCCATTTTATTAAATATTGACTGCCGCTTAATATTATTAACACTAAGTCCATCAGGACGACCTCTATTAAAATGGGGTCGAATCCGAATTTGAGACATGAGCTGGTTGATATTTCGCATGGATTTTTGCAAATCTTTTCTAGCGAGCGTAATCTTTCCATCAGATTGAGGTTCTGCCTGATATATATTGTTTCTTGTTTTATCAGATTTTGATAGAGCCATATTTGGATCATCATCCATCGTCAAAATTTCTTTATCATCGCCAACTTTTAAAATAACACTTCCTCTTCGAATTTCATTCACAATAGCTGTCTGAACCGGGTCTCCTACGCGATATAAATTTTGCTGACGTTTTTTATGATCCATTATGACCGCATATGCGTTTTTTACATCACCCGCAACAGTGCCCAATAATTTCAATTTTAGTTCAGTCGGTTTTATGGGTTCTTCTTTAACTGGTTCCGGTGGTGGTGGTGTATTTTCTTTTTTTATATCTGCTTGCGTTTTTGTTTGAAATAAATTTCTTTTGGCAATATTTTTATAATCTGAGAAATGCTCAACTCTTTTGGGTCGACTTTTCACAACATTTCTTGTGACTGCTGCATCCACATTATTGGTTTTCGGTACATAAGTGCCAACAATTTGATAAAACGATTGTACACATAAATGTACAAACAACGTGATACATCCCAAATAGATCAGTGGATATAATTTTTTAATGAGTACCATAATCACACCTTTCTCACATGGTATTAAAAACAGGACGTTGAATTGATCCTGTTAATGTTACCGGAATGCCATTTTTAAGTTTATCGGGTTTAATAAATGCTTTTATCGGCAATTTGGATTTATTGATATAATCCTGTGATGGTTTTATTTTTCCGGTTATATTGATTTGACTTCTCTTAATAATTGGATGAAGCTTAATCGTTCCCGACAAACTCCCTTCAATATCGCCATCAATATTACTTTGAAGCAATTGAATGACTTTGTTTTTAAAAGAAAAATCTGCGTCAAATCGTTGAAATTGTATTGTTTTAATTGCCTGCAAAATCGGTTTTTGTAATGTTATATTTCCATTTTCAACAATCACCTTCAACGTACCAGAACCATCCATCCATGCGCCATAAATACCTTCGTATGAAAAAAGGCCATAAAATATGCCTTCCAGTTCATAAGGAATTTGTTTTAATGCCTCAATTTGATTTAATTGAATATTTCGCCATTTCATATTCAATAAAAAAGGCATGGGTTTCTGTTGCCAGAGGGCCTTTAATTGAGTGATTCCAATATCACCTTTCATTTCTCCGCTGTAACTCTTACTATAAAAATTAACAGATGGTTTCATCCGAAATAAAGACATAAATTCGGGTTGAACTGTCATTGCATTCGCTTCCCAAAGTCGCATTTGAGCGTTATCAATGGTTAAGCCTCTTAGTTGAATTCCGGGAGGAAATGATGGCGCAATGGATTCCAGATCAATATTTAACTGCGGTGCATGTTTTTGTGTTTGTGATTTTACCAACTGCACTGCAATGTCTTCGGGGAATTGATAATATAACATAAAAATCGTCACACATATGGCATAAAGTGCGTATCCCAAAAATTTTTTCATTCAAATGCTTTCCTGATAAATACACCCAAAATATTTTTGGGTAAGCGTTTTTGGACTTATGTCCGATTAAGTTTCAATGGTCATGACTTTTAATGATACATTGATATAACCTTCATTCTTTTTTTGTTCTGTGATTACAATTTTTCCAATGGTTAAATTGTTTTTTGATTTCTCTATTTTATACAAAAAAGGTGACAATTGTTCCAAGGTAACATTCTTGAGTTTCATTTCCACACTTGCCACTTTATAAGGACTATCTTTATCTTTTTTGGATGAATTATCCTGCATTTTTTCAACATGAGATTTTAAACCTGCTTCTGATGCCACTTTTTCCAAAAAAGAATACAAACTGAAATTTCTTTGTCGTTTTGCCATTTTTACTTTTGCAGCATTTGCCTTTTGTTGAACGATATCAAATTCATTTTTTAAAAGATTCAATTCTTTTAAGGCATTGGTTTTATAACGAACATTGGCTTTTATACGCTCTCTTTCAGCGAGAAAAGGAAAGACGACAAATTGAGTTCCCACAACGCCAATAATTAAAATCAATGCCAGATAAACCAGAATTTTTTCTCGTCTTGCCAGTTTCATTATTTTTCCTCCGATAATATCACTTTGAGTTTAAATATTATCTTGTCGCCACGACGTTCCTTTTTAGATGATGTTACAGACACAGATTGAATTTGCCGCGCACTATCCAATTTTTTTTTAATAATATCCACAGAATTAAACGCATCTGTTTTTCCTGAAATATGAATATTTGTTCCTTCAGCAACAAATCGTGTTAATTTTACAACAACATTATTACCAATCAGTTTACTGATTAGATTCATACTATCAATTACCGATAAGGTAGATTGATTATTTCCAGGAACCATAAATGAAGATTTCAATATCTCGATTTTTTCCTTCATTTGTTTCACAGGATCGGAAATAGGGACACCGGGGAGTGCCTGTTCAAAAATTTGTTTCACTTCTTTTGTTAAGGATTGATTTTGTTTTTCCAGAATTTTATTATCAATAAACAGATTTGACCCAAAAGCCAATGCAAGAATAATACACCACATGATTGTATTGACAATTTCATTCTTATATTCCTGCCATCGTCGTTTGATCGCAAAAGGTCCTTGACGTAAATTAAAACTGGTATTTCCTTTATTCTGAACCAATGCCAGTGCCAGTGCATTATCCATTACTCGAGATTGCCAGTTTTCCAATGATCCTTTATCAACTTTTACTGACAAGCGATGAATTAAATCCACTTCCTGAATACTCATTTCAATATTCTCTGATAAATATTCAATAATCGATTCATCAAGACGCGATCCAGTCATCAATATTTGTTCTGGATTGTATGTTTTATCTAAATTTTCCAGGTAATAAACACGGGTATGATAAATGGAACGTATTAACAATTTTGCAATTTCCGATGATTCCGGATATTGAATTCTTCGAATAAATGAAATATTTCGATGATTCATAAAAAGAATAACCGATTGTGTTTTCTGACAATCTATAAAAATAAACTGATCAGGCAAATGGGTATCTTCCAGTAAACATAAAGCAGTGCAAACAGATTCAACAGGAATAAATTCAGGTTCAACATCAAGTTGTTTTACCTTCTCCCAAAAAGATAACATGGTTTGCATATCAGCAATACATGCAATTAATTGAGTGGGATCTCCTTTTTCGATCACATGAAAATCAATAATTCCCTGATCCAAAGGATGTATCATCAACGGCTCAAGTTCGAATGGCAAAACCTGACGAATTTTTTTGGGATCTTTAAAAGGCACTATGATGTTTCTAAAAGATACATTTTTCGCAGGAAACGCAATGACAGGAATTGTGCCAGATACATTCACAGTTTTTTTAAGTTCTGCCAACGTCAACGACCAGGCATCCTGATCATCATCATCCGGAACTTGCATTGCAATACTGGCATGCGAAATCACTTGCGGATTTCGAAAACCAGCTTTGATTACAACTGCATTGACAGTTTTTTCTTGTATATCTAAACCCAGTACTTTATCAGGCATTGTTTTTTGTTTTATCCATTTATTCTCGATTTGATCGAGTTTTTTTTATTAATTAAACATTTTTAACGTGTATCTTTAAAGCTGATCACTTCACATTTCCATCGTTTTGTTTTAGAATCCTGTGTTCTTAACAAAATTGCTGTCACTGTTTTTCTTGTTTTATTGATCGTTGCTGTAGAATCCACACGAAACAAATGACTTTGGGTTGTCATGATATCTTTATGTTTAAATACTACGTCAGTACTTTCTTCATATCTTTGTACTGTTTGTAAATCATTAAAGCATCCACCATCATCATTTCGTTCGTCTCGATATTTAATCACATCCATCAAAAAATCTTCATAACCTTCCTTGATTAATAATCGTAATACTCCCCTATCCGCAGTGTTCACATTAATTTTTCCAGGAAATATTACCGAATTTTTACTGATGGACTGTCCATAAACAGTGACATAATTTGAAATATTGGCCGCATTGAACAATTGTTTTGAAAAACCTTTAACCAGAAGCAATTCATTGATATTGGTTAAATAATTATTTCTGGCTTTATAGGGCGTTTCCAATCCCTCATAAAAATCAGATTCAACTGAATTAATGCCGTGTAATTCGTCATTAAAATCAATCCAATCAACAATGCAATCGATAATACTTTTGCTTTCATTAATAATATCATAATCCGATTCATATGTTGGTGATGAGACGATATCATCAATGGCATCCCACCATAAATCATATTGCCATTGATTGATTTTTCCAGTTTTGGCATCCACAAGGGCATTCACCTGAATTTTTCCCAATTCATCAGAAATGACCAGTTTCGTTGGTTTTCCGGCACCAGGTGGCAAACATCTCAATATTTCGCCAATTTTATCCTGACGTCCCCAATCCTCACAAAGGGCATCATAGCCTTTGGGATTATCTTGTTTATCTTTAATCAATATTGCCTGTGCAATGATAATACCGGACATTGCATCATAGGTCAACTCATGACGTTCTTTTGTAACAGCAGTCGCCTCAATTGCAAACTTGGCATTAATATTTGACTGTAAAACCGCTGCCAGCATTAATGCAATACTACCCAAAGCCATCAATAATGCAATTCCACGATTATCCTTAAATTGATTCAAATATTTCAAAAAGCCAATCACTTACATCACCTTTTTATCTTTCAGTCGATACAATGGCAATGTGATCCCTGTCTTAAAAGTTAATGGTGTATTTGTTGGTTTATCCGGATCAGCCAATTTTAATGTAATTTCAACAGACCTTGGTGTGGCAAATTTTAATTCTTCATCATCAGAATCCCACTGCTCAAATATTTCAATATCTTCTTCTTTTTCATAATACACAAACTCTACATTAAATCCAACAACATGTTCACAAATAATGGGATCATCAAAGCGATCACACCCTTCGTTCAGATCAATATCATCACATCTGCGAATCACCATATTTTCTTCATTCTGATCATCCTGAGTCACGTAATATTTTATTTGTGCAACACCACCTCCTTCAGGTGAAAATCCTTCAATGGCAATATGGGCATGGGATACAAATCGAAGGGTGGCAAATTCGCCATCATTTTCACCCAAAAATTGATATGGATCAAGTTCATTATCTTCAGGTCGTGTATCGGGTTTTTTAAAGATCGGCGGTTTGGTCACATGAATGGAACTTAAATCCATAATCATGCGATCCATTGCATTTTTACCCATTTCATAAATCAATGCATCATTTTCAGTACTTTGAACAGTAAAAAAAATTTGAACATATGCACCAAAAATCGTTGTCATGACAATGCCAAATAAAAAAATGGCAATTAAAACTTCAATAAGAGTAAAAGCTGTTTTTTTACAAAAATAAACATACATTTTTATATGATATCAACAAAAATAGTTGTATTCAAAGAATAAGAAATTCCCAATTCCTCCCAGGTAATTTCAACATCAACCGTTTTAACATGTTTTGTTATAAACTCATATTCCTCTTCCTCACCTTCACATTCTTCTATTTCACTGGCAATAATACTATATTCATATCCTGGAAAATCTTCTCCAAACGTGCCATTATCAGTTTCTAATTCTGGATCTTCAGCAATCAATTTTGCTTCAAATCGGGATAATGCCAATCGTGCCAACAAAGGTGCTTGCGTGTAGAACCGAACAGATGTGATCATTTTGACTGATTGACCTTGAAGCTTGAATATACTGACCACCGCAATAGTCAAAATACTCATTGCGATCATCATTTCTAGCAATGTAAAACCTTTTTGATTCCTCATCGTACTGGAAACTCCCAATATTCCTCATATATACGCACTTTCGACAAAAAGGGCTCAACCACAAGAGTTAGATAATCATCATCATCTTTTGTCAGATGAACGGCCACAGGCGTGGCATAACCTGTGGGAAAAAAAGTAATATTTCCCGATGATCCGGTTTCTCCATTCGGAGATGATATTTCTAAATGAACATTATCAGGTAATGGAATGCTTTGGCCCTGACGTTCTTCATCATCTAGGATATCAGTTTCAGTATTTTTGGAAATACTGATTTTAAACCCGGCATGATCATAGGAAATAATTTGTTGTTCTTGTGTTCGAACTGCCATGCTTCGCAAATGACCGGCCATCGTAATAAATCGACGGGCAACAGCATACATGCTATCCGGTTTTTTTAACGATGGCATAATAAAATGGAGCGATATGCCTAATATAACCAAAACAACAATTAATTCCAAAAGGGTATAGCCTTTTGATAACACAAAACGAGCCATTACCATGAAATATGACCACCTGCTTCAGTGGTTCCTCCTCCATCACTTCCCTGATTACTAATTCTTGTACCATCTTTGGCTGACGTCCAAATTTCAATTTCATCACCGCCAGCAGAATATTGAAAACTATTCCCCCATGGATCTAGAGGTACTTTACCTTTTTCAAGATAACCTCCTTTTCTTCCACTCCCTGAAACCAGAGCATCCAGGGATGAAGGATAACTTCCTGTATCTAGCTTATATAATTTACAGGCTGTTTCCAGGCTTTCAATTTGAACTTCAGCTTTTTGCTTTCTTGCCTGTTCAGGACGATCCATTATTCGAGGAACGACCAGTCCGGCTAGTATTCCCAAAATGACAATGACCACCATTAGCTCAATTAACGTAAAACCTGCTTCACTGCGTTTGTTTTTTTTATCCATAAGTATACCTCGTTTAAGAATTTTTTTCCCTTTAATGATTGTTTATAAAGTAAGCGATCATAAGTTTTCGGGTAGATAAAGTATAACCTTCCGGACTATGTTCGACCGCCTGTATTGAAAAATTCCGGTTCCAGCACGACCGCCTGGGGTTGAAACCCCAGGCTATTATCTGTCGTCCCTATCGGGACTTATAGTGTCTTGTTA
>Ga0272440_1000169_pt1 | contig 54241 bp, 38 predicted proteins | sample SSMMMBAug17_FD_192440 | JGI IMG/M metagenome (GOLD analysis project Ga0272440, IMG submission 192440) | Marine sediment archaeal communities from Little Sippewissett salt marsh, Falmouth, MA, United States - SSM-MMB-Aug17 | ecosystem: Environmental > Aquatic > Marine > Wetlands > Sediment ... | reverse complement strand
AGATGAATAAGATGAATTAAAAGTGTTTGATTTCATCTTATTCATCTTCTTCAGCGTAATCCAGGTTCAAAATGAATAGAATTGACTCTTTCAGAAATGAGGAACTTATTTTTTGAGTTTTCCTAAGTATCTTTACTTTTCAGCACAGCCAAAAATGCAGATTGCGGAATCATTACTTTACCCACCTGCTTCATGCGCTTTTTACCCTTTTTCTGCTTCTCGAGAAGTTTACGTTTTCGGGTAACATCTCCCCCATAACACTTGGCAGTTACATCTTTTCGAAATGGAGAAATGGTTTTTCTTGAAATGATAGTTGAACCGATTGCGCCCTGAATTGCAATTTTATACATTTGTCGTGGAATTTCATCCCTGAGTCGTTCACATGCATGCCGCGCACGGTCCACCGAACGATCACGATGCACCAATTGAGATAAGGCATCAACACGTTCACCATTGATCAATATGTCGAGACGAACCAAATCGCTTGGTCGATGCTCCAGCACATCATAATCAAATGATGCATAACCCTGTGAAACAGATTTGAGATTATCGTAAAAATCGTAAACCACTTCAGACAATGGCATTTCAAATATCATTTCCAATCGATCTCCGCCCAGATATTGATAATTTTTATTGACACCTCTTCGGTCCAGACACAGCTTCATGATACCGCCCATATATCTATCCGGTGTGATAATGCTGGCTCGAATAAAAGGTTCTTCGGTGCTTTCAATGGTTGATGGGTCGGGGTATAAGGCAGGATTATCAATTATCAATGATTCGCCATCATTTAAATTGATTTTGTATTGTACTGACGGTGCTGTCAGGATTAAAGACAAATCATATTCTCTTTCAAGACGCTCCTGAACAACTTCAAGATGCAATAGACCCAGAAATCCGCATCGAAATCCAAAACCAAGTGCAACAGAGGAATCTTTTTCATATATTAATGATGCATCGTTTAATTTTAATTTTTCAAGAGCTTCAGCTAAATCTTCATAACCATCTGATGCAATTGGATATATGGATGAAAAAACCATGGGTTTAACATCAACAAAACCTGGCAATGGTTTGGCACAGGGATTGTTTTTAAGCGTTATGGTATCGCCGCACCTGGTGTCACTTACAGTCTTGACTCCTGCAATCATATATCCAACTTCACCGGCACTTAATTTCTTTTTTGGCTGCCTGACTATCTGAAAAACGCCGAGTTCTTCAATTTTATAGGAGGCCTTATTGGACATAAACATAATAATATCATTGGGTCGAACAGTCCCACTGAAAATTCGGAAATATATTATGGTTCCCCGATATGAATCATAAATTGAATCAAAAATGAGTGCTTCAAGTGGGGCATCGGTAACAACCTCAGTGGGCGGAGGTAATTTTTGAACAATGGCTTCCAGTAAATCGGGAATTCCTGTACCTTCTTTGGCAGAAACAAGAATCGCATCATTGGGATCAAGTCCAAGCTCTTTGTCAATCTGGTCTTTTACACGATCAATATCAGCTGCCGGTAAATCTATTTTATTTATGACCGGAAGAATCTCAAGATCGTGTTCCATTGCCAGAAAAAAATTTGCCAGTGTCTGTGCTTCCACACCTTGACTGGCATCAATTAAAAGAAGTGCGCCTTCACATGCCGCCAATGCACGTGAAACTTCATAAGAAAAATCAACGTGGCCCGGCGTATCAATTAAATTAAGCGTATAGATTTGTCCATCAGATGCACTATAAGGTAAACAGACTGTCTGGCTTTTAATGGTAATGCCGCGTTCTCGTTCTATATCCATTGTATCCAGTATTTGGTCCACAAAGTTTCTTTCGGAAACGAGATTTACAGCCTCAATCAGTCTGTCAGATAAAGTTGATTTGCCATGATCAATATGGGCAATGATACTAAAATTTCGGATATGTTTCATTACATTCTCACTTGTTTATCAATAAAATTTTATTTACAAACTATATCTGTTTTTTTAATATTACGCAATGCCATTTTGATTGTCAAAGATATGTCAGGTATATTTTTCATCGTTGTTATTCTGACAGTTCACTGATTTCCAAACAGATTTGACAGGACATAAAAATGGTTTCTGAGTGTTGAATCAAAAAAATTAATTTCAAGAAAAATTAAGAAAAATTGAGATAATTCAAGGAAAAAAAATTATTAATAAATGGTATTGACCTTCATAACATCCCTAAAATTGTATATTATATGAATTATGAATTTTTTAAACAAATGAAGGGTATTTAGAAAAGCAACCATTTTTATTTTCAATCATTTCATTGAATTGAAAAATTATGCCATTTATAATTTTTCAAAAAATCCTGTCTTTAAAAATCCAATTTTATCCGAATTGACACGAGCGCACCAATCAAATAAAACTTACAGCGTCTAGAACGGAATCAACGTCTGTATTCGTCAAAAATCATATTTTTTCAGACAAATTCAAATATCTGTTTTGATGGCATTGTCGGAAAAACAGATCAATTTTCTTCAGAATAATTTCCCATAAATCAGGTTCGTGAATAAGCTAAATCCCAAAAAGAACGATTTGGCGCGTAACTCACTTTTGATTAAAAAAGATGATGGTGAATTTTTAATGGTAAATCGCCTGGTTCAAAAATAAGGAATGCAATCTATAAAATCAGAAATGAGGAACTTATTATTTAAGCATTCCTAAGTACCACAAAACAACATCCAATTCTGTTGTTTTCAAATATATGAAAATACTGAATTGGATGTTTATTTTTATAATAATGATAAGCCAATGAACGATATCTGGAAAATCGCAAAACAATCAATCAAAGAGCAACTCCCCGGTCACACATACCGTATGTGGATTGATGGCTTGCAATTGCTACAGTCTGATAATGATCAAATCATACTGGGCTGTGCCAATAGTTTTTCCAGAAACTGGATTAATCAACGATATTTAGGATTAATTTCTGATACATTACAAGCTGTTACGGATAAAACCATTACCGTAAAAATCGATATTGTAACATCACCCCAAAAGAAAAAATCTAAGAAGAATACAAAACAAATTCTTTCGCCAGCTGCCAGGGCAGTGCCTGCTCAAAAAAAACAATTAACCTTGCCAAATATTCATAAGTCATCGAATGCCGGACAAATTTTCCAGAAAGGATTTACGTTTGATCAATTTGTCGTTGGAAAGAGCAATGAATTTGCCTATAATGCATCCCTGTCTATGGCTGCTGAAAAACAATTTACTGGCAATAATTTATATATTGTATCCAAAACAGGCTTGGGAAAGAGCCACTTATCTCAGGCGATAGGACATCAAATATTAGATATGATGCCAGGCAAACGCATTTATTATGTGACTGCGGAAAATTTTGCAAATGAAATGATTCAGGCCTTACAGCAAAAACAAATGAATCAATTCAAAGAAAAATACCGAAATATTTGTGATGTTTTCATTCTTGAAGACATTCATTTTTTAAGTGGAAAGGACCACACCCAGGATGAATTATCATTTACATTAGACTCATTGAGTGGGTTTAATAAAAAAATTATTTTTACAAGTACTTATGCTCCAAATGAAATTCCCAGATTACATGATAACCTATCCTCAAGATTGAGCGGTGGTTTAATCACACAAATTGAGCCACCCGATTATGAGACACGTTTTCGTATTTTACAGAATAAGGCTGTTCGAAATGGCTATTTGATTCCAGAAGAAGTCAATCACTATCTGGCAACTGAACTGACTAAAAATGTCCGACAATTGGAGAGTGCGCTTATCGGTGTCACTGCACGTTCTTCACTAATGGGAAGTCAGATTGATCTCAAACTGGCAGAAGCGGTTATTGGCAATATCTGTCAAAACCAGAAAGAAATTACAATAGATAATCTAAAAAAACTGGTATGCAAACAATACAAAATAACCGGTGAGGAAATAATATCCAAATCCAGAAAAAAAGCCATTGTGATGCCACGTCAAATATGTATGTATTTGTGTCGAAAATATACAGATCACTCATTAGGTGAAATTGGCAAGAGTTTTCGACGACACCATGCAACGGCATTTCATTCGGTTACAACCATTGAAAAGAAAATGAAACAAAACAGCAATATAAAACGACAGGTTTCATATCTATGCGATAAACTGGATGGTGATTATTCGGAAGAAAAATCTTGAAATATCCGCCACTCTTTGGTAAATTTATTTGAAGATAACTTTGTAGTAACAATTTAAGACTTTGATAAATTTTGTAAGGTGAAGGAATATGGCATGAATGATCGTTTCCAATATGTATTATTTACAATTATTATAATTGAATTTGCTTTTTTATCGACAGTTATAGCTGAAACGCAAGCACCATTGTTTTTATTATTCAAGCCGGAAGGTTTGGTTAAGTATTCATGTGATGGTCAACAGTGGTCTGAGGTAACTCGTAATAAATTTTTATATCAAAATGATCACATCCAGACAGGAAAAAGCAGTTCTTGTATGTTGCTGGACCAAAAAAACAGCACTATTCAATCCATGTCCGAAAATACAAGAATCGGCATTCATAAAAATGGGATTGTCAAAAAAAGTGGGATGATTACAAAAACAGGGGCAATCAATCATTTGTTAGGTGATATGAATAAGAAATATTTCAAAGCATTGCGATATTCAGTACTACGTCGATCGGCTTCACGTACCCCCACATTTGAATTGAAAACAGCGAAAAAAATTACTGTCAGTTCAAAATACCCGGATCTTGTATGGCAGCATGTCGGAGCTGAATATAGTTACAGGTTATATATTGGCTCGCATTCATTTGATATTTCGGCAAACAATAATTCATCAACGGTCCGATTCTCTTTACCTTTGCTGAAAAGTGGATATCATAAATATTTTGTAACTGTTTTGAAGAATGGCAGCCCCTTGTATGAGCCACCCAAAAAAAGAAAACTGTATTTCATGTCTGAAAAGGAACAGACAGAATTGTTAAACCAGAAGAAACTTATTGAAGCCATTGATCCGGAAAATGGTTTTTTGTTGGGGAATTTTCTTGAAGAAAAGGGTTTAATCGTTGCCGCAATGGATTATTACCGTCAATTTTTTGAAAAAAATCCCGAAGAAAATCAGATGCGTCCATTTTTGATTAAGGTGTATAGTGACCTTCGATTGAGCCATCTGAAAAGGGCTGAGATTAACCGATATAATGCCATTCAATAAAAAAAGGAACTTATTATGTTTGTGGAAAAAAGAAAACATCAGCGTCTTAAAATTAAATTAGCTGCCAGAATTGAGTGTGAAAACAAATATTCCATCGAAGGAAAGACAAGAAATATCAGTTTTGGTGGTATTTTTTTTGAACCAGATACAATGACCGATCGTATTCAAAAGGATGATATCTGTTTTTTAACACTCATGCTAAACCAGGAAGATCAGAACAATTCAATCCCTCTTATTTTTCAGTGTAAGGTTGTCCATATAAGAAAACGCGGGTATGGCATGCAATTCCTTAGCATAGAAGGTCTTGAAGCATATGATCATTTTGAAAAAATGATGGTTCTGAACAGTGATTCATCGGAAAGCCTTATGGCTGAATTGGAAAAACGACCTGGTTTGATTGTCAAGACAGATTAGGTGAATAGTCCAAAGGAACGATAAGTGGCAAATTCAAAAAATGTGGCTCTCTTTTGGGAGTGTGTAACTCTTTTTTTGGCCCCAAAAAGAGAGTTACACGATTGTCCAATTATTATTAATTCAAGGCTTGAATCAACATGGACTCTGGATTTAAAATTAACTTTGGCATAGATTCAAAAGATACTTGAGATGACAATTCAATATCAATTTTGTCTGCTTTCGGAATGACCTGTAAGGTGACATCAAACAGATCGGTGACTGGAATCAATGAAGGCGGGAAAGAACCGATTTGAGAGATTTTATGTCGGTGCGATCGAATGGAAAACCACATAAAAACAGACAATTCTTTTGCCAGTTTTTTCAATTCTTCAAAAATTTCGATGTTTTCATTATCAATCATCAGGCCATCTACAATGATGAGTTGCGGATAAAATATATCCTGTTCAGTTAAATCAGACAGACGTTCACGAAATGTTGCTGTATTGAATTGGTTTTCACCAAAGGTCATGATCATGCGATGCATTAAAATTGTGTCCCATATATCAGAGGAAACATGCGATTGTTCCATTGTGCGTTCAATGCGCTTTGAAACTTCATCATACCAGAGGCAAACTTTGTTGATTGGCTCTTTCAGGCTGACATGGAGGACACTTTTGTTCTCAAATAAACTGTACAAGGCAATCTGAACAAGCAGAGCTGTTTTTCCAACACCTGCACGCGCAATGACCGCACCAAAACCGCCCTCATTATTGCTTTCGACAATTTTGTTCAGACTTTTTTGTAATGCATCGGTTTGACTATCATTCATATTATTACTCCTTGGACTTCTTTTTAGAAAGTTCCAGTTCCTTTTTTAATTCTTCAGCAATGGAAACAGGGACAGGTCGATAATTATCTAATTCCATTGTAAATTGTGCTTTCCCCTGTGTTGATGAACGCAGCACTGTTGAATATCCAAACATTTCAGCAAGGGGAACACGCGATTCAATGGAACAATAAGTCCCTTGATCCTGAGAACCAACAATCATGCCGCGTCGCTGATTCAATGAACTCATGACAGCCCCTTGAAATTCGGGTGGTGTTTCCACAACGACTTTCATCACTGGTTCTAAAATAGTTGGTTTGGCACGTTTGTAGCCCTCAATAAAGGCACCAATTGATGCCGCTCGAAAAGCCATTTCTGATGAATCCACCGAATGAGAGGCACCATCATTAACGACCACATGAACACCTGTAATTGGAAATTCATACACAGGACTCTTTTGCATACAATCCTGAAATCCCTTTTCACATGATGAAATATATTGAGTGGGAATTGACCCGCCTACAATTTTGTTTGTAAATAAGAATTGATCTTCAACAGGTTCCATAAATCCGGCCACCCTGCCAAATTGTCCCGCACCACCGGTTTGTTTTTTATGTGTATAATTGAAATCTGCCCGTTTTGTAATGGTTTCACGATATGCGACCAGTGGTTTTCCAACAACAACATCTGCGTTATATTCTCGCCGAATCCGCTCGACATAAACTTCAAGATGAAGTTCTCCCATCCCGGATATTAAGGTTTCATTGGTTTCAGTATTGGTTGTGACTTTAAATGTGGGATCTTCCTTTGTAAAACGCGTTAATGCTTTGGATACCTGAATTTCAGATTTGTTATCATTGGACTTAATGGACAGTGAAATCACCGGTTCTGGAACGAACATGGACAGCATGGATAGCTGAATTTTTTCTGAAGTAAATGTATCACCAGAGGCACAATCAATGCCAAAAAGCGCACCAATTGATCCGGTTGAAATTTTTGAGATATCTTCCATTTGATCGGCATGCATGCGGATAACACGGCCCACTTTTACTTTTTTGCCAGTTCTTGAATTGTAAATCACATCACTTTTATTCAGTTCACCCTGGTAGACACGAATATACGTTAACTGGCCATATGGACCATCTTCAAGCTTAAAAGCCAGCGCAACCAGGGGTTTATCTGGTACGCTTTCAAGAAGAACGTCAGCGTCATTATTGTCATAATCAATGGCATGGTTTTGTATTTCTGATGGTGATGGTAATATCTGAGTGACAGCATCCAAGAGTGTCTGAACGCCAATATTTTTATATGCAGAACCAATAAGCACCGGGGTTAATTTTTTAGAGAGTGTCCCATTGCGGATACCTTCGATAAGCAGTTCCTCAGTGACCTGTTCTTCAAGGGCCGCTTCAGTCAGGTCATCTGAAAACATGGATGCTTCATCAATAAGTGTTTCTCTATGCTCCAGAGCTGAGGGCATTAGATCATCAGGGATTTCTGTTACCTGTAAGTTTTCTCCATTATCACCTTCAAAGTAGATTGCTTTCATGGATACCAGGTCGATAACGCCTTTGAAGTCAGCTTCCAATCCAATGGGCAGTTGAAGCATAACTGCATTATGCCCCAGTTTATGATTCAATTGATCCTTGACACGCAATGGATTGGCACCATTCCGATCGCATTTGTTGATAAACGCAATGCAGGGTACCTTATAACGTGACATTTGTTGATCGACAGTAATCGATTGGGATTGTACACCTCCCACAGCACATAAAACCAGAATGCCACCATCCAGAACCCGCAGGGCACGTTCAACTTCAATGGTAAAATCCACATGACCAGGGGTATCTATGATATTGATTTCAAATTGATTCCATTTACAATAAGTTGCCGCTGATGTAATGGTTATACCGCGCTCTTTTTCAAGCTCCATAAAATCCATTGTCGCGCCAACGCCATCTTTTCCTTTGACGTCATGTATGGCATGAATTCGTTTTGTGAAAAACAATACACGCTCAGTTAACGTCGTTTTTCCAGCATCGATATGGGCACTGATGCCAATATTTCTTTGTTTTTGAATGTTGTGTTTCATTGACTTTTCTTTATACAGATTTGTTTGCTGGTTGTTCCAGCATTAATAAGTTGAAAAGGCGCTTTGTAGATAAACTTCTTTAAAAAGTCAAGTTCTTTTTGGGGAAAGATTATAATGGTTGAACGCGTCCTTTATTAAACATCTGCAACAACGTCTTAACATCATCAACAATAAAAAAATCATCTTTCAGCAATTCCGCAGAATACGATTTATAAACCCCTTTTTCAGTATAACGCAGATATTTATAGCCTTCAGCACTGCCATTGAAACGTCCCTCAGGCATCAAATCTATCCAGGCATCCGGTGCAAAATAATAGCGATAAAGAAATGTTTTTCCAATAAATGAATCCCAAAACTGCAATCGACCGCCAGTTCCAGTTGCCACAAGATACTTTCCATTTGTTGCATATTGTATTGAATAGACACCGCCAACATGCCCTTTCAAAATTTTAAAACATTGTCCGGTTTTAACATTCCATATACGAACTGTCTGATCATAACTTGCACTGGCAACAAATTTTCCATCAGGGGAGAACATGACACACACAACCGAATGCGTGTGTCCTTTCAGCACATGAATAGCCTTGCCTTTTTGAATATTCCAGATCCGAACAGTCTTGTCAAAACTTCCACTGGCCATAAAATGTCCATCAGGTGAAAAATCAACTGAGATAACAGCATTTGAGTGACCTTTTAATTTTCTAATTTTCCTGCCAAACTGGACATCCCATAAACGTATGGTTTTATCATGGCTGGCACTGGCTAAAACTGATCCATTGGGTGAAAATCGGACAGAATTCACTGGTTTTGAATGTCCTTTCAGCACCTTGAAACAATTGCCTTTGTTTGCATCCCAAATTCGAACGGTTTGATCCTGGCTGGCACTTGCGATGAAATTATTATCTGATGAAAAATCCACTGAAGTGACACTATCAGAATGTCCATAAAGAACATGCACCGGCGTACATTCCTGAGTATCCCATACATGAACAGTCTGATCCTCACTACCGCTGACTAAACGTTTGCTGTCCGGGGAGTAGCAAATGGAGGAGACCTTATTCTCATGGCCGATAAGAAGTCTAGGGTCACCATCGAGCAGACGCCATAAGCATATACTGTTATCTTTATTTGTATTGGCAATCGCATCACCATCAGGCGAAAAAGTGGCGGCTTCAATATGGTTGCGATATCTTTCGAATACATGAATAGGTTCGGCCTGTTCTGTGTCCCAAAAGCAAACACTTTGATCGACACTGGCACTGGCCAGATATCTTGGATTGGCCATAAATATAACATCATAAACAGAATCGTTATGCCCTTTAAAAATATTTACAGGATGCCCATTTTGAATGTTCCACAGACGAACAGAATGATCAAAGCTGCTACTGGCGATTATATCACCATTCGGAGAAAAAACGACAGAAGTCACAGTACTGGAATGGCCATGAAAAACACGAATCACATCACGTTTTTGAATGCTCCATAATCTGAGTGTATTATCATCACTGGCACTGGCAATGCTTTGACCATCGGGTGAAAAAGCGACCGACGTTACATGACGTTGATGCCCCTCATAAGTGCGAATCAACTCACCGGTTTTAATTTCCCATAATCGAACTGTTTTATCAAAGCTGCCACTGGCAATAAATCTGCCATCAGGCGAAAAACTCAGGGATAAAACGGTACTGGTATGACCCTTTAAAGCCTGAAGAACATGCGCATCCTGAAAATTCCATATCCGAATGGTTTGATCTTCCCCACAACTGGCCATAGTCTTATTATCTGGAGAAAAAACAACATCACTGACTGCTCCCTGATGCCCCTCAAGAATATGAACAGATTCTCCATTTGCAAGATTCCAGATTCGCAGAGTCTGGTCATCACTGCCACTCACAAGATATTTGCCATCCGGTGAAATATCAACCGCATTCACCGATAAAGAATGACCATCCAGAATAAAAAGAACATGTTTGTCTTTTGCAGTACAAACGATAATATTTCCACCACTGTCACTGCTGGCAACAATATGTTGCTTTTGATTGTAGCATACTGAGCAAACAGCATAATTATGACCCGATTGTACATAAGGGATCAAATCAGTTTTTTTGGGTTGATATTCCATGGGCTGTTCTTCTTCAGATTCCTGAAATTCCGATTCAATGGGCTTTGCAGGCACAGGGGGACCTTCGACATCTGGAACAATTTCATCTTTTGATGTTTCATCAATATCTGTTTCTTCAGGCAAATCATCAGTTTCATGGGCATCATCATCAATCGATACATCCATGGCATCGTCATCGTCATCAATATCCAGAGAATCAGCGATATCATCCACCGTCTCGATTTCCTCTGGCTGAGGTTCTAATTGTTCCGGAGCATCTCCTGACTCATAAACTGTTTCTGTGAAAATGGCCTGATCAATGTTGGCACCTTGTAATAGTGTGTTTGCCAGATTTGCGCGGGTAAAGTCTGCCTGTTGCAGATTTGCCTGCTGCATATTTGCAGCTTCTAAATCTATTTCCTGCAAGTTTGCACCGGCAAGTTGTGCTTTTTGTGGAATTCGTCTGGCTGTTTCCAGCTGCATTTTAATAACATCGGTTATGTCTGATGCCATGTTGCATTCATGACGCGCAAACCAGTATAAAATTTGTAATGAATTTTCTGAGATATATTTCTTATAATTTTTTGAAAGTATGGATTGAAGTTCCGGGGTAACACAATTGGTTTCCTGATCGAATAACCAGAGAAAATAAATGATATTGGAATTAAATCGGTTTGTTTTCAACAGTTTCCCAATGGCTTTTTTACTCTTAAACGCCACATAAAGTCGTTTTGCAAGAAAATATTCCATGAGTGATGGATATAAAAATGAAAAATAGCCATGATCATTTCGTTTAAGAAATGAAGCGGCCATTAATTCACGCATGATGATACGAATATTTTTTTCCGACCATCTTCTGGTTTGCGCAAGGGGACTTAAAAATGCCGGCATTTTTTTATAGTGCATTTCATTATGTTTGCTGTTCCACATTTCCCACGCCAGTCGAAGAACAATATCTCTTTTATTTGTGTTGTCGAGTAACCATCTTTTCGATTTTAAATGATCAAGCCATATCCGAACAATATTACTGTAAATATCATTTGATTTTTTTGTACTGTGCGGTCGAATGCTTTGAATAATAATATGTAATAAAAGGGGGCTGTGAGAAAGTTCTTTTAAATTGTAGCATTGTTTGATCTGATTCAGGCATGTTGTTTCATTTTCCGGTTCAATTGTGTTGATGTATCTGGCAACTTGATCATCATTCAATTCCTGAAGATAAATCAGGTCTATTGATTTTTGGATGTCAGCATTTGTTGTATCAGATTCTCCTGCCAGAGCATCTTCAAAATCAATATAAGCTTGATGCGATTCATATAACATATCCTGCTCGGTACGATCTTTAAAAAAATGGGTACGACAGGAAATAACAATTTTACCGCCATTTTCAGCAACTTTTTGAATCATTTGATAAGTTTGATAGGGAACCTTCCAGGGAGTTCGATCAGAAATTGCATCAAGGCCATCAAGTAACAAAACAATTCGTCTCATATAAAACAATTGATAAAAACGTTCCAGATTAACATCCTTGAACCCCTGATTCGAAAAGTGATGTAATAAAATATCATCAAAGCTTTTCGTTTGTTCCACTTCAACCAATTTAATCATCACAGGCAAAGGACATACAACCGGATCATTCAGAAACCCCCGCGCCATCTGGTAACAAAGAAACTCAAGAAATGTTGTTTTGCCAGATCCCACATTTCCAAAAATCAGCATGATAGACTGATTGTTGTGCAACCATTTGGATAAATATGCCACACCCGGATAAGATTGTAATGATTGATCATAAATATTGGGATGAATAAAGCCATCCTTACCATTCCAATTTTCTATTGCTTTGGTTTTATACGATGATATTTGTTTGTGGAAATAATCTTTCAAAGGAAACAGCTCATAAACCAGATCACTAAATGACAGGCAGGAGATATTATGGCTTTCAAGTATGGTTAAGGCCTCAGGATCGAAACCTTTTGACGCCACAATAATCAGACCCTGATTTTGATCAACATTTTTAATTTTTATCAAATGACCACAATCATCAAGACGAATTTCCCTGTCCCGACATTCAACCATATACCGATTGATTATACCGCAATACCTGTGATCAATAAACAATGAATTGGCATTGTTTTCATTTTCAGTGATATTATACCCTGCAATGTGGTATAATTTTTGCACTTCTGTTTTAAAATTATTCAGTTCTGTTTCATGTTGTTTTTGTGATTCAGAATGAAAAAGTTTTGGAGAAAAAACATGTGAAAAGATTTGTTTGTTCAACCCATTGCTGCCAAATTCTGTTGCCAGAATATACATTGCCAGCTCATTTGAAGTGAGCCCCTGTCTTTTAGCTTCAAGGGCTATTTTTTGTTTTAAGGCATCAGGTATGCGAATTGTCAAGTCATTGGGTGTTTCCATAAAAAAATCTCCTGCTTAGGGAAAGATTGCTTTGTGGTGGGGACGTTCTCGCTAAAAAAGTCCCTGCGATGTAAGTCAAATGCGAATATATTTTATATAGGCGATTTATTTATGAAAATCAATTAAAAAAAATATTGCTTTAAAATAGCCCAACAGATAATGATGCAGGAAATATTCTCATTTCTGGCATATAGTATTATTGAAAATGCTTTTGGATGGTATAAAAAGATGCAGGTTCGATTTCGGTTTTTGTTTGAGGGCAAACACAAGGTTTGCCCCTAAATCTCTCCCGAGAACTTATGTATGATAGCGATTACTGTTCGAAGATCGCTCATTCTGACGAATATCCAAAAAAGGCGTCAATTTACACCCTTTAAAGGGTTACCCTCCAATATCTTGATGATACTCATGAAGTGATTTCAAAACAGCATCCCCTTTCAACCGCCTGGCGATTCCCCTTGCAGCAGCCAATGCAGCGGCAGTAGTTGTAATGTAGGGAATCTGATACGTAATGGCTGATTGTCGAATATAAGAATCTTTTTCCTCTGTTTCTTTACCACTCGGCGTATTAATTACCAGTTGAATTTCACCATTTTTAATCGCATCAACGATATCCGGTCGGCCATATCCAATTTTGTTAATATGTGTTGCCGGGATATTATTTTTGGATAAAAAGGCTTGAGTTCCTTTTGTTGCGAATATTTTAAAACCCAGTTCCGCAAAAATCCGGGCAGATTCGAGCATGCTGTCCTTATCGCGATTATTGACTGTAATTAAAACCGATCCTTTCGTTGGCAAAGAAGTGCCAGTTGCTTCCTGAGCTTTGTAAAATGCCATACCAAAAGTATCTGCCAGCCCCAAAACTTCACCTGTTGAACGCATTTCAGGTCCAAGAAGTGGATCAACTTCAGGAAACATCTTAAATGGAAATACCGCTTCTTTCACACCAAAATGGGGAATCAAACGTTGCTTGAGATTCAAATCTGATATGCGTTTGCCCAACAAAATATTTGTTGCCAGACTGGCCATTGAAATATTACATACTTTTGACACAATCGGCACGGTGCGTGAAGCTCTGGGGTTGGCTTCCAGGACATACACCCGATCTTTACAAATAGCGTATTGAATATTCATCAACCCCACAACATTCATTTCAATGGCAATTTTTCGGGTATAATCCACAATTGTTTCCAGGTGTTTTCTGGGGATACTGATTGGTGGAATTACACAGGCAGAATCACCAGAATGAATACCGGCCAGTTCAATATGTTCCATCACTGCGGGAACAAATGCATCGGTGCCATCAGCAAGGGCATCAGCTTCAGCTTCAATGGCTTGTTCAAGAAATTTGTCAATCAATATTGGACGTTCAGGAGAAACATCAACGGCTGCATTGACATATCTTTTCAACATTTGTTCATCCCAAACCACTTCCATTGCACGACCACCCAGTACATACGAAGGACGAACCATCAGTGGATAACCAATTGTTCCGGCAATGTTTAATGCCTCTTCAAGGTTACTTGCCATGCCGGATTCAGGTTGGGGGATGCCGAGATTTCTCATAATAACTCTGAAACGATCCCTGTCCTCTGCAAGATCAATTGTATCCGGTGATGTTCCCAGTATTTTGACCCCGGCAGCTTCCAGATCTCGGGCAATATTCAACGGGGTTTGTCCGCCAAATTGAATAATAATACCTTCAGGCTTTTCTTTTTCGTAAATACTCAGGACATCTTCAACAGTCAATGGCTCAAAATAAAGTTTATCTGATGTATCATAGTCGGTGGACACTGTTTCAGGGTTACAATTCACCATGATTGATTCATAACCTGCATCACGAATGGCAAAGGCGGCATGAACACAGCAATAATCAAATTCTATCCCCTGACCGATTCGATTGGGCCCGCCGCCAAGTACCATAATTTTCTTTTTATCTGTTGTATCAACAGTGTCTGCCGCATTGTATGTTGAAAAATAGTATGCCGCATTTTCAACCCCGCTGACAGGAACAGCTTCCCATGCTTCTGATTTCCCCAGAGAAAGACGCGCCTGGAGGATTTGTGATTCTTCCAACTTTGTAATCTGCGCCAGATATTTATCTGAAAAACCATCATTTTTTGCCTGGATGAAAAGATCATTGGGAATCATTTTGCCATTGGAGTTTGCAATAATTTTTTCTTCAAGTTCAACAAGTTCTTTCATTTGTTGGATAAACCAGTGCTTGATACTGGTTTTTTCATATAAGGCGTCAATTGAAGCACCTTTTCTCAAAGCTTCGTACATAATAAACTGACGTTCACTTGTGGCAAAATTAAGCATATTCATTAAATCATCCAGTGGAAGTTCATTGAAATTTTTAGCAAAACCGAGTCCATATCGGTTGTTTTCCAATGATCGGATGGCTTTTTGAAAAGCTTCCTTATAATTTTTGCCGATGCTCATCACCTCGCCCACAGCCCGCATCTGTGTACCAAGTTTGTCCTCAACGCCCTCAAATTTTTCAAAGGCCCATCTGGCAAATTTCACAACAACATAATCGCCGGAAGGTGTATATTTTTCCAGCGTACCATCGCGCCAGTAGGGGATTTCATCCATTGTAAGGCCGCCGGCCAGAAGCGATGAAACAAATGCAATGGGAAAACCTGTTGCTTTTGATGCCAATGCCGATGAACGAGACGTTCTCGGATTGATTTCAATCACAACAACCCGACCTGTTTTGGGATCATGAGCAAACTGGATGTTGGTTCCGCCAATAACTTCAATGGCATCAACAATATCATAGGAATACTGCTGAAGTTTTTCCTGAAGTGCTGTAGAAATTGTCAGCATGGGGGCTGTACAGTATGAGTCACCTGTATGAATGCCCATTGCGTCAACATTTTCAATAAAGCAGACAGTAATTTTTTGATTTTTGGCATCACGAACAACTTCAAGCTCAAGTTCTTCCCATCCCAGCACAGATTCTTCAATCAAGACCTGATTAACCATACTGGCAGCAAGCCCACGTGCCGCAATTTCTCTAAGCGACTCAACATTGTATACCAATCCCCCGCCAGTTCCGCCCATGGTATAAGCCGGACGAATAACAACCGGATAGCCCAGTTTTTCCGCGACCTTTTCAGCATCCTCAACAGTGTTTACTGTCTGATTTTTGGGCATCTCGATGCCCAGGCGTGTCATTGTATTTTTAAATGCCGTGCGATCTTCACCGCGCTCAATAGCATCAACGTTTACGCCAATGACCTTTACACCATATTTATCCAGAACACCATTTTGATGAAGTGTTGAAGATAAATTCAAGCCTGTCTGACCGCCAAGATTTGGAAGTAAGGCATCGGGCCTTTCCTTTTCAATTATTTTTTCCAATACATGAGGCTCAAGCGGTTCAATATAGGTGACATCGGCTGTGCCAGGATCTGTCATAATTGTTGCAGGATTTGAATTGACCAGTACAATTTCAAAGCCTAAAGATCTGAGAGCTTTACAAGCCTGGGTGCCTGAATAGTCAAATTCACAAGCCTGCCCAATAATGATTGGACCGGAACCAATGATTAATACTTTTTTGATATCTGTTCGTTTTGGCATATTTCTCCTTCATTATAATATATACTGTTTACATTTTGTATTGCTGCTTTTATTATGAATATCAATTTTCGTCAATAATTTAATATATATTTTATTGATTTGTCAGGTCGTTGATCTGCAGAACAGATGGATAGATTTAAGGATATTGACTTTTGGGAATACGCCTCTCCCGGGTAATTCAACAATTTTTAAAAACAAATCCCGCATATTTCAGGCTTTGGAATGAAAATTGAAAGTGTAATTACTTTTTGTCTATATTTCAATAAATATCAGCAAAATATAACATAAAATGAGGTTTAACATGCCGGATACAAACAAACAACACGTTCTTGTTGTGGACGATATTCCCAAAAATCTGCAACTAATGGGAACTGTTTTAAAAACAATCAATGTAAAAGTAGCTTTTGCCCAGAATGGAAAACAGGCGATTGAATACGCTCAAACAAAACAACCCGATCTGATTCTTCTGGATATCATGATGCCAGATATGGATGGTTATGAGGTTTGCAAGCGATTGAAAGATGACCCCATAACAAAAGATATTCCAATCATTTTTGTTTCAGCTCTGGATGATGTTAATGATGAATATTATGGTTTCAAGCTGGGCGGCGTTGACTACATTACAAAACCATTCAACCCCAAAATTGCCCAGGTACGGGTGGCCAACTATTTGCGCCTGAAACGAAAAACTGACTTGCTGGAACAATTATCATCCATTGATGGATTAACAGAAATTCATAATCGACGTCGATTTGATGAAACACTGGAAAACGAATCGGCACGTGCAAAGCGTGATGAAACCTGTTTATCACTCATATTGATTGACATTGATTTTTTTAAGCAGTTCAATGATCTGTATGGACATGCAGCAGGTGATAATTGCCTGCGAAAAGTTGCCGCATCCTTGAAAAAAACACTTCACAGACCTGCTGATTGTGTTGCCAGATATGGGGGGGAAGAATTTGTTGTGGTGTTACCCAACACAGATATTTCTGGTGCTGAAGGTATTGCTGAAAAATTACGACTGGGCATTGAATCCTTGAATGTTCCCCATGAAAAGAGTAAAGTGTCAGAAATTGTGACGATCAGTCTGGGAATTTCAACCACGATGCCCGGGCATAATTTGCCACAAAGCGAGTTCATTGAAACAGCAGACAAGTGTTTGTATGAATCAAAAGAAAATGGTAGAAATCAATGGCGTAGTGTTTTAATCCAATAATAATCAGTGAATATCAATGCATCAAAAACTAAAAAATAAGACAAAATATGTTGTCGCATATATTTGTTTGATTGCAATGGCAATTGGATATGCAACATTTTATATCCTTGTTTCAATGGAATATGACCGCATCCATGAAAAACTCATCAATTTTGCCATGATTCGCGACTCATTTTTTCGCATTCAATTGGAAATGAATATTAATGAACTCGAAGGCTTACAGCATTTCTGTGAAATTTCCGATACCGTTGACTGTGACAGATTTGACAAATTTACCAAAATTTTACTTTCCGGTCATAAAGATATCAGAACACTTGCATGGATTCCCTGTGTGAGAAATGATGCTCGAGATCGCTTTGTTTTGCATGCTCAAAATAAAGGCTTAAAAGATTTTGAGATTCTGGAATATGCGGATAATCATTCACTGGTTCGTGCTGAAGACCGAAATATTTATTATCCGGTATACGCTATAAAAACCAGGGAAAAAACAGATCATGTTCCGGGTTATGACCTTGGATCGTCTTCAGATTTCAGGGAAGTTATAAAAAAAGCGCGTGATACCGGAAATAAGATTGCCACAAAAGAAATGCGTGTTTATCATGGTACACATATGCATAATTTGTTTATGATGATGATCCCCATATACAAAAATGGGTACACGCCTGACACAATTCAAGAACGACGTAAAAATCTGAGGGGCTTTGTTCTGGGTTCATTTTGTATCCGTGCCATGAGTGAATCAGTTATCGAAAAAACAAAACCTGCGGGAATTAATATTTTTGTTTTTGATCAAACATCATCTGATTCTGTATTATTGTTTACACATATCAGTCGTCTGGAAAAAGATAGAACTATTCATAAATATTTGTCACCAGAAGATATTTACGATCCTTTGCAATATGTCTCTACCATAGAAATTGGCGGGCGTCACTGGTGTTTTATTTATACCCCATACAGTCACTATATTTACGACCATATCAGTTGGTGGCCTTTTTCAATTATTCTGGTCGAGCTTATCATTGCCGCATGGATCATTATGTACGTTGTCAATATTCGAAATCGAACCGCATTTATTCATCGAAAAATTAATGAAGCCGAAGGGAGTTTAAAAAAGTTTAAAAAGGCTGTCGAAGAAGCGGGGCATGCTATATATATAACTGATATCAAAGGAAATATAGAGTATGCCAACCCTGCATTTTATAAAATCACAGGTTATAAAGATTCATCTGTTATTGGGAAATCAACGCGTATTCTCAAATCAAACAAAATGGACAATACTTATTATAAAAAATTGTGGCTGACTTTATTAAAAGGAGATATGTGGTGTGAAGAAGTGATCAATCAACGCAAGGATGGACAATTGTATACGGCCCTGCAAACCATTTCGCCCATTGTGAATAAAAATGGTATTATTGAAAACTTTGTTGCAATACAAATGGATATTACCCGACAAAAAGAAGTAGAAAACCTGCTGACAAGAAGAACCAATTCCCTGGCCGAACGTGTGAAAGAACTGAACTGTTTGTATGGTGTTTATGCTCTTTTTGAGGATCGTGAATCTTCTCTGGATACAATTTATCAGGGCATTGTGGATTTGATACCGCCATCATGGCAATACCCTGAAATTACATGCGCGCGGCTGATCATTAATCATAATCAATTTTCTACATCCAATTTTTCAGAAAGTCCATTTGCACAATCTGAGAATATCATTGTGTTTGAAGAAAATATTGGTTGTCTGGAAGTTTTTTATCTGGCAGAAAAACCGACAAGGGATGAAGGGCCATTTATATTAGAAGAAAGGTCTCTTATAAATGCCATTGCCCATCAAGTGGCACGAATTACCGAACGAAAAATTTCCGAAAAAGCATTGAAAGAAGCACAATTAAAAGCTGAGGATGCCAATCGCGCCAAAAGTATTTTTCTTGCCAATATGAGCCATGAAATCAGAACCCCAATGAATGCAGTTATTGGTTTTAGCGACCTGTTGTATTCTATTGTCACAGATAAAACACAAAAAAGTTATATCGAATCCATCCGGTCGGCTGGAAAAAATTTACTTCAAATTATTAATGATATTCTTGATTTGTCCAAAATCGAGGCAGGGAAGTTGAAAATTCAGCACACACCAGTTAATCCGCATGCAATTTTTGATGAAATAAAAAAAATGTTTATGTTAAAAAAGAAAGAGCAACAAATTGATTTTATGCTGGAAATTGATTCCAGAATACCCGAGTCACTTCTGTTGGATGAAGTTCGACTCAGTCAGATATTAATCAATATTGTTGGCAATGCGTTAAAGTTTACAGAAAAAGGGTATATCAAAATAAAAGCAGAAAATTTATGCCCGGACAACACTGATCGTATTGATTTATTGATTTCTATTGAAGATACTGGTATTGGTATTGAACAGGATCAACTGGAAACGATATTTGACGCATTCAAACAGCAAGATTCTCAGAGTACAAAAAAATATGGTGGAACAGGACTTGGGCTTTCAATCACCAGACATTTGCTTCACATGATGGATGGTGAAATTCATGTAAAAAGCGAAATCGGGAAGGGAAGCATTTTTGAGGTCATATTACGAAACATTGCAGTTTCGCCTGTTCATTCTGAGTCCTTAATTTCAAAAAATACGCTTAATTTCAAGCATTATTCTTTTGAAAATGCAACAGTTCTAATTGTTGATGATGTAAAAAGCAATCGACTGCTTTTAAAATCATTTCTTATAAAAACAAAGGCGACGATATTTGAAGCCACAAATGGCCAGGAAGGCGTTGAACTGGCAAAAGAGTGCATCCCTGATATTATATTGATGGATATTGTTATGCCTGTGATGGATGGCTATGAGGCATTCGCGCGTATTCGAAATGATCCAGCAACAAAGGATATTCCTGTTATTGCCCTGACTGCAGGATCATCGGATGATCAAAAGAAAGAAAAGAAAAAATTTAATGCCTATCTTATGAAACCCGTGAATATCAGAAATCTTTTTGAAATATTATGTTGTTATTTAAAAACGGACCATACGATTTCTAACATAAACCAGACCGCTTCGAACAATAGATGTAAAGATACTTCAGACGCACAAAATATTTTATCAGAAATTACTGAGTCAGAAGCACTGATACAAGAGATAGAAACAAACATGATGCCGCAATGGGAATCGCTGACAGGTGTCATAGATATTGACGAAATTGATTCATTTGCTCACCAGTTAATGAATCTGGCAAAAAAACATCATGCAACACAGCTCGTTCACTATGCAAAGATGCTTATGGAATATGCTGAAAATATTGAAATTGAAAAAATTGAAGAAACGCTTACTTCATTTTCAAATTTCATCAGGGAAATTGTTGAGATAAACAAACAAAATCATTATTAATAAAAGGGAAAAACTATGAAAGAAGTACCTACAATAATTGCGGTAGATGATCAACCAGTGAATCTAAAAATACTGAAAAAAAGACTGTTACTTGAAAACTATCTAATCATCACGGCAGACAATGGAAAAGTTGCTTTGGAAATGATTGAAAAGAATAAACCAGATATCATTTTACTGGATGTAATGATGCCTGGAATGAGTGGTTTTGAAGTGTGCAAAATTCTGAAAAGCGATCCCAAAACACATTCCATTCCAATTATTTTTTTAACCGCAAAGGCGGAACCAGAAGATATTGTTACCGGATTTAACCTGGGTGCTGTGGATTATGTATCCAAGCCATTCAATCATGCCGAACTTGTATCCCGAATCAAAACTCATATCGAATTAAAACGTCTTCAAGACAATTTAGAACAGGCTGTCGCAGATCGAACAAAAAAACTGAATAATGCGCTTGATGAATTACGCGGCGCACATTATGAAACAATTAAAAGACTGGCACGTGCTGCTGATTACAGAGATAATGAAACGGGCATGCACATTTTACGCATGAGCCATTATTCACGCATTTTGGGCAAAGCAATGGGGATGAGTGAGGAAGAATGTGATCAATTACAACACGCCAGTGCTGTACATGATATTGGAAAAATTGGTATCTCTGATAATATTCTGCTTAAGCCTGGCAAACTGGATCAGGAAGAATTTGAAGTGATCAAAACGCACTCCGCAATTGGGGCAGCACTCCTTGCTGATATAGATTCCAATTTATGTCGATTGGCTGAAAAGATTGCATTGACACATCATGAAAAATGGAATGGCAAAGGGTATCCAAATGGTCTCTCTGGAACCGATATTCCACTTGAAGGTCGGATCGCAGCAGTAGCAGATGTTTTTGATGCCCTAACCTCTGTTCGCCCTTACAAAAAATCATGGTCTGTTGAAGATGCCTTTAATCTGTTAATTAAGGAAAAAGGCCAGCATTTTGATCCAGAAATTGTGGATTTGTTTTTGGAAAATAAGGCGGAGATTTTAACAATTAAGGATAAATATGCCGAGTAAATTAATGCTTGAATTTCAAGATTGATTAAAAGGAGAATACCATGAGAAATCAAAGAATTATACGTTTTGATTGGGCAATCAAAACCATATTACGTGATAAAGCAAATTTTGATGTCCTGGAAGGCTTTTTATCAGCAATTCTTCGTGATAATATTACAGTTGTTCAGTTGATTGAAAGCGAGTCCAATCAGGAAACACAGCGACAAAAATTTAATCGTGTGGATATTATGGTTTTAGATGGTAATGGGCAGCACGTCATTATTGAAATTCAGAATGAATTGGAAAGTGACTACCTGGAGCGTCTTCTTTTTGGAACTTCAAAAGTCATTGTAGAAAATGTAAAACTGGGCGAACCATATACAACCATAAAAAAGGTGATTTCAATCAGCATATTGTATTTTAACCTTGGACGTGGAGATGATTATATTTATTATGGTTCTACCCAATTCAGGGGACTGAATACCAATTCGCCCCTAATCATCAAAAAAAGACTTAAATTGTCAGAAAAAAAATATGTATTTAAAGACAAAAATATTGAAAAAGAAATATTTCCAGAGTATTATCTCATTAATGTTGAAAGATTTCAAGACACGATCAATTCAGACATTGATGAATGGATCTATATGTTGAAAAATGAAGAAATTCCTGAACATTTTAAAGCAAAAAATATAGACAAAGCCAGAGAGAAATTGAAGATACAGTCAATGAACGATGAAGAACGTAAATCATATGAACGATACTTGATCAATGTTGCCAGAGATATAGATATGATCGAAACAGCCAGAGAAGATGGGGAAGTCAAAGGTCTAAAAAAAGGTCTAAAAGAAGGCTTACAGGAAGGTCGAAAAGAAGGCCGAAAAGAAGGGTTACAGGAAGGTCGAAAAGAAGGGTTACAGGAAGGAGAAATCAAAGGTGAAATCAAAACATATCAACATTTACTAAACAATCAAAACCTTCCTGACAACATGATTCACCTTTTTGAACAAAAAATTGTTGACCTTCAAAATCAATTACAGAATCAAAGGGAAACGAAATGAAAAAATGACCATACAATATTGATGGATTAACGCCAGTAAATCTTATAACGCCTTCAGATGGTGCAACCGGTCAAATTATCTGGCGTTATGCTGGATCAATATCAGGCGGTAGTTAAGAACTGGTCAAATATGAGGTAAAATATAGATGAAGAATTGTATATATGCTGTTTCGCTATTTCATAATTTAAATTTTTGAAAAAAGATCCTTGTTTAATGTGTATTTTTGTGCCATTTTACAGCATGAATTTTTATTTGAAACATAAACCATTTTTTGCATTTTTATATGTTGTTCTGCTCCTGTTGCCCCCTGTTATTTGTTTTTCAAATGATGTGAAGGATAATAATTCCCAAGGCTTTTCAGGATTGTTTCAATCGTCATTTAAGAGCCGCATGTTATCTGACGATCTGGGGACAGATCATAAATTTATACAATTTTTGGATCTTGAGTTGAATGAAATGGACAAAAAAGGCTTTTCTCTTTATTTTTCTGGAGACTTTATACAAGGCGATCAAACCCAATCAGGAGATATTTTTAATACCTGGAACCATTCATTCCATGGCTCGGTATATCAATTATCATCGAAAATTTCTTTTTTTCACAAGACAGGTTTGTTGGAAGTTGGACGACACTTTGTCGACAACGCTTTTACTATCCATATTGATGGTTTAAGCTATATTAACAAATTTGTTAATAATAAAGGTCAATTTTGTATATATGCCGGTATACCGGTTCGCTACTATGATGATGTACTTTTTACAGATTCTACACAGACAGGTGTATCACTTCAACTTTTTTACAACCTCAATCCACTTTAGACGTTTCCTGGCAATATTTAAAAGAAGAATCTGATTGTTTTGAAAACGGCTCACCAGAAGAAATTCATCAGGTTGCAGTATCTTTCAGTCAATATATTCAAGAAATTGGAAAATTTAATTTTTCTGGAATAACCATTGATGACAGATTAGACACTATTAATGCAATCCTGTATTTGTTTTTTGAAAAATTTGGACTTACAGCAAACATGAATTGTAAATATCAATTTGAAATTATTGATGAACGGCCAATTTCTGAATCTTTATTCGTGCCATTCAGATGTTATTAATTCGGATAACACAATAAAGAATAAACGTTTACATATTAATGGACAGGTGGATGTTCTTCTTGATCAGGGCAATTATAACAAAGAAAATGGATCATGTCTTGTTTCATGCCACCAGTCTGAGCTTTCCTGGAAATAGTGAAAACAATAATTTAATAAATCAAAAGGAGATTAATATTATATCGGAAAAAATCTCCAACACTCAAAAAATGGTTGATCCATCTATTTGATCAGTTAAGGAAAACTCGAAAAATAAGTTCCCCATTTACTTATGTGCCAGCCCGATGTAGGGGCGAACCTTATGTTCGCCCTCGAACTAATAACGCTTTCGTTCCTATGTACGATGGGCGAACAGAAGGTTCGCTCCTACACGTTCTTGGCACATCAGTAAATGAGGAATTTATTTTTCGAGCATTCCTAAGGAAGATATGACTAAGCACACAGACAGCAGAAGCAAAAAAGGAAAAAGGAATGTCTTTGTTATTTGTAGTATTTTTTCAATATTTGTTCGTCAAATTTTTCTAGATAAAGTTCATCCAAAGCTTTTTGTAGTTTTTTTAATATTTCCAAGTCCGTACTTTTATGAAATGCATACCCCATAGATTTGTCAGCAAAAGTAAATACAACTTCATACGCATCAATGTTCATCCCCAATTCTTTCATAAGTAAAACGATAGTCGGGTATGCATACGCAATTACATCGTACCTTTTATTGTTTAATTTTGTTATCAAAGTTTTAGGATCAACTGCCTTATCAAATTTATTGGCATTTACGTTAATCTCCAAAAGTAATGATTCACAAATATCACCTCTAACCACACCAATTCTTTTATCATAGTTTTGAATATCTGCAACAGAGTTAAATTTTATACCTTTACCTTTTTTAGCAATTAAATGATACCCTGCTGCATCCATTTTTTGAGGAATAGGGAAAACGTACTTCCATTCTAATACATTTTTACGCTCTGCTGTTATGGTTGTTGAAAAAAGACAGGTACCCGGAATTGTTTTTATTTTATTTACCCCCCTTGCCCATGGAACCAGGGATATGTCATTGACGTTTTTATTTAGACCTGCTTTTTTCCACATAGCAACAAGAGTTTCAACCGCAATTCCTTTCAACACACCATTTTCCTCATAATTATATGGCGGATAAGCTTCTGTATACCATTTTATATCTTCTAAAGTTAGTGCTGATGCGATAGAATAAACCAATACAAAAGTTAAAATCAAAACAATTTTTTTCATGGTTAATCCCCTTTTTTTGCTGTTAAATTTCTGGGAAAGGCCTGTAAATTAAACAACCTTCAATCTTGATTTAAGGAGCTAATCCTTTAACTCTTTTGACTTTTGACTTTTGACTTGTAAAGTCAATCACCAATGAATATCAAGGCTGAATATTTTTTTGTTTTAATGTTCCCAAATATAAAATTGTTACGTTAATATAATTATTATTTTACTTTTTTGATTATAATTAAAACTTTAATGGTATTCAAGGATTATTTTCACTCTTATGTACATAAATATAACCTATTGATTTTATTAGAGCAGAAGCTTTCGGATTTTGAGTTTTTTCAAAGATTCTAAGATTCTAAGATTCTCGTTGTAATTTTAGAAAAGATTAAATATCCACGCCTGGATATTGTAAAGAGAACAACTTTAATTTTGAATATAAATATTGACAAACAGGACTTTTTTTTACTACAAGTTTTTAATGGTAATAGATAAAGCGATTCAAAACATTTATTTTGTAATCTAAAGGACCCCATATTCGATATTAATTCATTTATGAGCAAAAAAATGACGATTAGATCTTTTAGTCTATCATCATTAAATATTTAACCTCATTTTGAAAAATTGAGAGGTATGCCATGGAAACTTCTGATTCAGCAACAAGCCAACAATACAAAATAGACGAAATTATCAAGCTGGATAAACGATTTGGTCGAATTGCAATAAAAAACAAATTGTTAACACTTGATCAGGTCAAAGATGCCCTTAGAAAACAAGACTATATTTACAAAAAATCAAATTATATTATCCTGATAGGCGACTTACTCGTAGATTCCGGTGCATTGAATGAACGATATCGGGATGCTATCTATAAACGTCAAAATAGACTGGATAGTGATAGACGAAAAAGTTTTGGGTATATTGCAATCAGTAAAGGTTATATTACTTCGGAGCAACTCAACGAAGCCCTTAAAATTCAAGCAGAACAATATAAGGAAAATCGAAGCGTTATCTTTTTGGGGGATGTGCTGGTAGAGCAGGGATTGTTAACACCAGATCAACGAGATGATGTTGTCAAAGAAAGAGATTTGCATCGAAAAGACAATGTATCGCAAGCGCGAAAAAACCTGGAGACATCAATAAAAATAGATGCCCCCCTAAAGCCGCAAACCGAACCAGAATCAATTGATTATGAATCAGATGCTGTTAGTGAAGATGAAGATGAAGATGAAACAGGAGAACTCAGAACAGATTTAAATCTGGAAGAAAATCTAAAAATTGTTTTTTCTGAGGATCAATTGGATGCTTTCCTGACAGTACATGCCATGCTCCCTTCAAGAACTCGCCTCATTGATTTAAAACATTTTATTCAATCAAAAGGCATTGATCATGGACTGGTAGATAACAATACACTCAAACAGTGGATACAAAATAAAAAAATGCGGCGACGTCCTTTAAAGATTGCTGAGGGGACCCCACCGGTTCCCCCGAAAGATGCCCGTATTGTATTTCATTTTGAAATCAATCCGAAAAAGGCGGGCACCGAAAAAAAAGATGGCAGTATAGACTATAAAGACAGAGGAGAAATCATATCAGTTAAAGAAGGAACACTGCTTGCCGAAAAAATTCCACCTGAGGAAGGAAAGCCTGGTCTTGATGTCACTGGAAAAATTATAAATGTTCCACGGCCAAAGGATATCAATATTAAAACAGGCAAAGGGGTTTCGAAATCACCGGACAATTTACAAGTCTTTGCTGGCGTAAATGGTATGCCGGAAATTGATCGAAGTGGCAAAATTAATGTTCATGAGGTGCTTGTCATTAATGGGGATGTGGGCATGCAAACAGGCCATATCTTTTTTGATGGTGTTGTATACGTAAAAGGTGAGATCAGTCCGGGCTTTCAGGTGAAAGCAGATAAACTGGAAGCATCCGCAATCATGAATGCCGAAGTGACAACAACCGGTGATATTATTGTCAAAAATGGAATTATTGGTGCCATGATCAAGTCAAATGGTTCTGTAACTGCAAAATTTATAAAAGCCACGCAGATTATTACAAAAAATGATGTGATCGCTCAGAAAGAAATGGTTGATTGTTTATTAAATGTTGGTGGAAAATGTCTGTGTGAAACGGGAAAAATTGTTGCATCAAATATTTCCGCAAAAAGTGGGGTGAAGGCATCTGAAATTGGATCGGAATATTCATCCTCATGTCAAATTATGGTTGGTGTCAGTTCAAAAGTTCAAAAACAACTCAAACGCCTGTACAATACACTCAAACATTGTAAAAAAGATGAACAGGCAGATGTCAGGGCAGAAATCAGTCGTATTAAAGCACGTGAGTTGTCTGGTCTGGCAGATCCAACTGCTGATATCATTGCTGCTAAAGGAATAACTGGTGCTGAAATTCAAACAAGAGGCAAGATTGTTACAGGTGCTCTAAAAAATGCCGTGATTGAATCTTTAGGGCATGTGGTTGTACAAAAGGAAATCATCAAAACAAAAATTCAATGCGGGGGGGAAGTAAATATCATAAATGGAAAGATTCTGCTGTCCAATATCATTTCCCTGTGTGGTATCACAGCGCATGAAGTTGGCTCCGAGGTTTCCAGTCCATGCAAACTCAGTTTTGGTGTGAATGAAGCGGTTAAGGATCGGCTCGAAACTTATAGAAAATCGTTGGAAATTAAATCCAAAGATTTGGATCAATCTAAAGAGTTACTTGATAACTATAAGAAAAAATTTAAAAATTTTGAAGTTGAAGCGCAGGATATCAGTTGGATCAAGCAATATACACAAAAAATATCTGGCCCCATGCGGCGTAAGCTAGATCAACTGGATGATATTCCGCCTGAAAATCGCATGCTAAAAATTAAAGAATATATTGGCACAATGGATGCAAAAATGAAAGCCTCTGATTATACAAAAGAATTTCGTAATCTGCGTCAGATTCAGGAATATATGGAAAAATATTTTGGTCGTCATCAAAAAATGCACGATCAAATTACCAGTTTAGAGAACAAAGTGAAAGATCTGGGATCAGATATCAAAAAACTTCAGTCTGATATTAAGGCTCTGGCAGCAACTGCTGCCACAAATCCTGGTGCAAAAATCCAGATTATGGGTCGAATTTTTAGTCGAACAGATCTGAAAGGTCCAAATTCAGCATTATTGCTGACACAGGATTTGGGGCCATGCATCATTGCTGAAGATCACTCAAAAATTGTTATTCAAAAATTGGCTGGGGTCGCACCGAAATCAAAAGGAACAATCAGACCGGTTAAGAAGGGTTGAATGCACTTAAATTTTTGGATGTATCCGAACCTCTCAGTATTTGAATCCCATACCTACTTATATACCTGATTATTTCTCACTACCTACTTACCTCATTATCCAGCCATCGTTCATCATCACACCATGCAATCTGATTTTCTTTGAAAAACCGGAGACTATCTTGCGTAAAGCCTTCAATGGAATAAAGCAAAATATTTTACGAAAATGAATTATCAATATCCAACTGAAACCTCACCGGCCCACGACGATATCCATTATCACCAAAGCGTGTATGTAAAGCGCATGCCGATTTGGGATCAGACCATGAGGTTGCGATGGCCACATGACCTTTTGGAAATGCCGATGTTTCTGCCTCCACAAAATCAAGGGGAGCAAGTGCGGCTTCCTTTTCAACAAGATCATCACGATCACCATAACAAATCAGCCAGGGGATTTGACGTTCTTTTATGCGTTTGAGATTTAATTTTTCGCCAAATAATTGAATAGGCAGGGTGCCATCAGATGTAATCGGTGTGTTATACGAAGCAAAACTCATACGTGTTATTTCCAGGGGAAGGTCTGTTCGTTCGTTTTGGAGCCAATAATTGATGGCTGCAGCACTTTTACTGATGGGTATTTTTGTCTGTCCTTCCTTTGGACGAAACATCATTAAATTTCTAAAAAATGCAATGATTGGCGATTCAACATCAATGCTCTTGATTTTATACACCCATCCCATGAGTTTGCCATCAGCAATCTGATTGCCATTGGGCAATGTTTTGGTTCCATACAGCAAGTCATTGTACCGATGGGGTAATTTTTTTAAAAACTCGCCCAATCCCTTGCTTCGTGTGCCATCCATTGGGGATACACAGGTAATCAGACAATCAACCAATCCATCAAGCTTGCCAGTAAGCAGTCCACACAGTGATGAAAATCCTCCCTGACAATAACCATTTAATGTGACCTGTTTGCCATGATTTTTCATCACAGTTTTGCAGAAATATCGGGTGTCATTGACATCATCTTCGCCCTTTAAAATCTGTACAGCCGGATTGTCATGGACAGGTTTCATAATCCGAATATATGTCGGAATTCCTTGATTGGCATAGCAATGCACATAACTGCGGTTTTCTTTGGGAAGGAAGGCTAAAATATTTGCGCCCAGCACATAAGGCGGGATAATGATCACTGGTTTTCCATTTTTTTGGGTTTCAACCTTTGGGTCTGACGGATACACTTCGTATAATTCAAAGCGATCCGTTTCAGCCACTTTTTTGCCATTTCCTTTTTCAAAATGAAAACCATATTCTGATCCAATGTCTTCAATGGCTTTTGGGTAAATATGACAAAGTGTTTCAAGCATGATTTCATGACGACTTATCCAATTGTCAAGGGACGTCGTATCTCCCTCATTGAACAGTTGAATCCATGCGTGCATGGCATCATTGGCCTCAAGCTCACGAAATCGATTTAAAACGCCTGTCATACCCATCATGCTTTTAAAAAAAAGTGCTGTATTCAGTCCGCCTAGTTGGAAAAAATGGTCCATTCCCGGGGGCGATGATTCTAAAAATGTGCGCCTGAATTCTGTTTGCCAGAAGTAGGTGCAGGCGGTAAGATATGCATTTGAAAAATCTCTGGATTGTTCAATCAATCCAGTACAATAATCCATATGGGTTTTGTTGAGACGTAATAATGTGTTCATCGCAAATGGATTGAACCACATTTCCAATGGGCCCTTATTTGTCGTCAACATATCAAGCCTCATATGTTAATAAAATGAACAGTTCGCTGGTCGACAAACTGTTCATTTGAAATTGGATATCAAATATATTTCATGACACAGACATGTCATAAACATATGCTTGCATTATTCTGACTGACCTGAAAAATAATCCTGAACTTTTTTGAAATTCTCTTCAACTGTGGATTTAAACTGATCGCGTCCTTTCTTATAGGTGTTGATCCATTCCTGCACAGCTTGTTTGCCATCCTCAGGCATCCAAGGGGATTGGGCGAGAAACATATTCACCATTTTTTCACCCTGTTCCTGAAGTTTGCTCATGGCATTAAATGCATTATCAAAAGTGCTTTTTTGAAAATCTATCATTTGTTTAAACATTCTTTTTTGATCCATTTTTACGTTCTCCTTTTTTTTATAATTTGGATATCTTATATATCCTTGTTGCGAAACATGTCGTCCAAACTTGAAAATGACATATCCTGTAATTTTAAAAAACCATCATCCATTGCCATTTTGTAATTTGCGCGGGCTTCTTTAAATAAATCCGCTGTCTCATGTATGGCATCCCTGGCATCTTCTGGTAACCAGGGAACCTGTGAAACCAACGTTGATGACATATTTGTTGCATAATCCTGTAACAAAGATATCATGGTATACGCATTTTCAAACACAGATTTGTAATACTGTATCATTTGTTTGGTGATATTTTGGTGTTCCATTATAACCCCTTCTTATATTGGATAGACTGGTTTCCTTCAATCTATCGCGTTAAAGGTGCAATGTGTAAGAAACAAAATATCGTTTCCTGCACACAATAATAAAACCGCTCTATAAAATGTCAAGCAATTTTTTTGTGCGGCGCAACAAAAAATTTATTTTTAAAAAATTAATATGTTAATAATAATTTCATTGCAATATATAAGGTCAATGCGTCATTTAAGTCAATATTTTTTTTGTCAGTTTTTTATTAAACATGGTGTAGACAACGCGTTGCCATTGAATGTCTGGTTTTTCAGGCGGCTCAATTGTTGATCCAAAATAATATTGGAACGATTGCGATTGTTTTTTTGAGGGTTTGACAATGGCTTCACTGGTTTCCAATTGAACTGGCCCCCCCCATAAATATTCAATCCCCATCAAGGTGTTCGAAATATATTCTTTGACCAGAGGTTTTTCTTCAAACCGATGATTCAGATACAAGGTATTGCCTTTATTTTTTTCACAATCCACTTCAATATACGGGGGATGATAGAGAGATTTTAGCACCATGTCTTTGTAGACCTTTGCATCTCTGCTTTTCACATAGTATTCCCAAATCTGTTTTTGGTAATTCATTCGTTTGCCGGCAACAAATATTTTGTGTTTATCAACAAAATCCTGATCCACATAAAAATTAATAAACATAAAATCGCACAGGTTTTTTCGTACATCAAAAATTTTTTGTTTGCCTTTCTTAGTTTTCTGATCGTATTTTTTTCTGGCATTAATATTTTTAATCCGTTGAAAATCATACAAATCTTTACCTTTGTCTGCTTTTTCTTCAATGTCATAAAACATGCGCATGCCTAAAGCATAAGGGTTTAAGCCCACTCTGGGAAGAGAGGTGACATTTGCATTTACCCTGGCAAAATCAATTTCATGACCTTTGATTCGATCATCATTTAAAAACAAAACTTCATGCCAGTAACTGGCCCATCCCTCATTCATGATTTTGGTTCTGATTTGTGGTTGAAAAAACAATGATGTTTTTCGAACCACTTCAATAATGGATTTCATCCATTTATTGAGATCTTTGTTCAAAAATTCTGAATGTTTCAGAATATAACCAATGACATCCGTTGTGATTTCTTGTTTCTTTTTTTCAATATGTTTTTTATATAAGGCATCAAATTCTGGATTTTTGGTTTCAATCTCTGCAAAAAACAGACTTTCTGCATGATCTTTATTATCTTTTAAGCACTTATTGTACCGCTCAATTTCTTTAACATAAGCATTTACATTTTTATTTTTGACCTGCTGTAGGAAAACATCAAAGTAGTAGTTCAGACGTTCGGGCATGTCTGGACATTTCTTAAAATCCAAGTTGGACAGTTCCTGATGATAACTTACCAGATTATCGATGCTTCTGGCAAATTCAATGACATAATCCGCATATCGGCTATGTTCAGAACGATATCTTGCGATGAGGCGTTTATCAGAAAGGGCTTCACCGGTAAAATCAAAATCCCATGTATGCTTAAAAAAAACATTGTTTTGAAAAAAATCAATATGACCCAGTACATGATAAAAAATCATGACATTGAGCCAATCTGGATTATTATCATTATAAAAGGAGATTGCCGGACGTGTATTGATTACAGTTTCATAAGGATTTGAAGGATACAGTTCATACTTTCCCTTTTCGCGTAATACTTCAACATCATGCACCCAATAGTCATAAAGCGTTGGAATCATATTTTTGGGACTCAACTCAATGAGATCACGATTCGTTACAATATATTCAAGGGATTCATCCTGGAATATCAGGCCAGCATCCCGTGCCCGCTCTTTACATCCTTCCATGATTTTTTTTGTTTTTTGGTCGATCAATTCCATAACGCACAAATCTCCTTATTGATATTGAAACTTGACAAAAAGAGATATCATGCTTTCCTGAAAAAAGAAACGAAAAATTTACCAGTTGTAAAGATTGCCAAGATGCGTTATACTTTTAAATTGTATTTCATTCTCGACCAACGATTATTAGGTTCGCGATAAACTACAAATGGTATTATGAATTTAATTGTGAAACTACACCTACATTTAATTAAAACAATTTATCAAGTTGAGATTTTTGAATAACGTATAGTTATGCAAAATAGATTCAAGCGTTAAAAAAATATTTGATTTGAGTTATTCATTCATTGTATTTCATTCTTGACCAAACACGAAAATTATGTATTTTAATGTAAATATTTGGTAATATTTTTTTTGGGGACACTAACTCGAAAATACTTTCAGCCCTTGATATTTTAATGTTTATGTTTCGGAAAAACAAAAATTTTATAGATTATGCCTAAAATTATTTATAAGTAATAACATTAAAGTGTTAGAGTAACTTTTAAATTGCCCGAAGGGCATTATGTTCTTATAGAGTAGAAATCTTTCTTTAACCTCGCTTACAATAAGAGTTTGCAATATAATTGAAGGCGAATGGACACAAAAAGGTGGAACCTTAAGTGATAAGTCAGCTACTAAAGAATTTGGAATTTCAAAAGAAGAAATTTTTCAAGCAATTAGAGATGGCAAGTTACAATATCGAGAAAACTACATTCATGGGACCCCCTATTTTCGTTTATTGAGAAGAGAGGTCGAATCTTTTGTTACAGAGAAATATGGTAAAGACTATTTAGAACAACAATCTTTAAATAATGAATTATCTCAGGTTAATAGTAAGCTACGAAGTCTCAAAAAAGAAATGAATAAATATGAAAAAAGAAAAGTTCAATTAATGGAAAGTATAAATACAAAAAGCAAGACATAATATTTTTAACAGTCACAACTATTGTAAAAAAGAACAATTTTTTGCCCCTAAGATAGACGAAGTCTATCTTAGAAAAATATTTAAATTATATTCAGGGAGATATTGATGAATAACAAATTATCGTGGAAAGAAATGATAAAAATCTACCCTGATGAATGGTTGCTTATTGTTGATTTTGAAGTAGATAATTCAGGAAGAATTACAAATGGCACAGTGGAAAGACATTCCAAAGATAAAAATGATGTTTATAAGTTACCAACTTTAAATAAGTCATCTGCATTTCGATATACTGGTAAATCAACTTTTGCAGGTTTGAGAAGTCATGCAAAGCAATTACACTTCATTTGATGTAGATAAGCATCATATTCATTTAGAATTTTTTGTAACAGACATTATGGGAATAAAGCATAGCGTTGCTGGAATTTTAGATACAGGTGTACCACGTACTGAATTTTCAGATAATTTTCTTCTTTATGCAGGCTTTATTCAAAAAAAAGATGAGCAAATAAAAATTAAACAAGGCTTACAAACTCAAAAATATGGGGTTATTAGATTACCTTCAGTTGAAATATGTGGACACAAAATTTATTCATTTGATGCTTATGTTTCTTATTTCGAAAAATCGTGGGGGTATTGATGCATTAATTGGACTTGATTTTTTTCGTCGCTTTTTAATTACAATTGATTATTCGAATGGCTTTTTAATTACAAGTCCATACAAAGAGAACATTATTCAACACAATTAAAAAGTTTCAATTTGAAAGGCTTAATACCAATATTTTAGTAATTGGTTAAATCACGAAGTACTTGGTAGTAATAGCGTTTAGCAAAATTGACGCCAGCAACAAGCTTGCTTGTTAGCGATCAAAAGTAAATTCTTGTAAAATTGCATGTGTTTTGCTTATTGGCGGGGCTGTCATCAATTTTGCAGTTAGCGAGAACATTATTCAACCTAATATAAAAGGTTCATTGCTAACACTTATGTAATTGGTTAAATATCAAAGATCTCGGTTTCTATCACGTTTAGCAAAATTTACGCCAGCAACAAGGCTGGAAATAAGTGATACAAATTAAATTTACTCATAATTGTTTGTATTTAGCCATTTGGGATGGCTGTCATAAATTTTGCAGATAGCGAATACATTTTTTAACATAAATAAAAGATTCATTGCAAAAATTTTCGTACTTGGTTATTCTAAAGGAATTGTTAAAGGTAGGACAAAAATTTTTTTAAAGAATGTTTCATGTCACACAATACGGTAGAATGGAAGAATGGAGCGGACTTTGCTCCTGAATTTTTATATAAAATTGGAAAGCCCGTTTAAGCAGAATTTATAATGGTTAAAACAGGGCGTATGAATAAGTTAGGGGAATAATTAAAAAATAGGTTTTCCTTTTTTTTTGAATCAGAATTTTCAGAATTTCCAGAATTGAGACATAACTACTCTAATATATGTATCTGAAAAACAGAATCCTGCTTTATATTGGTTCAAGTTCAATTCCGCTTGCTAACGCGCGCGGCTCTGAAAAATTTCGGCAGCTTTTAATCAGAGCCGCGCGTGTTAGCAAGCGGGACTGTACTTGAATCAAATATCAAACAGGCTTTCCGAAGACGCACAAAAGTTAGGCTAATCTAGAATTTGCCCGAAGGGCACTATGTACTCTTAATTCTGTAAATTCTATTAATTCTGAAAATTTTGATTCTAAAAAAAGACATAAATTCATTTAATTTCCCCGAGCTTATAAATACGCCCGTTGAAACATGGAGGTAAAATGAAAAATATTATCCCACTGATAACAGGCATTATCATGATTACATCAATGGCCTTTGGTAAAAATGCCATTTCGGTGCAACAGGAACTTCTGGACAAGGCCTTAACAATCATTGAAACACGATATCGTAAGGCATCCTTTGCTGCTGAGTTTAAACAGGAATCCTCATTGAAAGCCATGGACATGACTGATACCGCCAGTGGGCATGCGTTATTTAAATGGCCCGGCAAAATGTACTGGACATATGAAAAACCGGAAAAGCAATTTATTATTACAAATGGGGATGATCTATGGATATATCGTCCGGCTGACAACCAGGTCATGCAAGGAAAATCGCCGGATTATTTTGGTCGGGGAAAAGGAGGCAGCTTTTTAACAGATATATCCCTGCTTCGATCGTCATTTGAAGTTGTCTGGGCACAGACAGATGATGCCAATGCGCCCAAAATAGAAGCACCGCTCAAGGTCATTTTATTGATACCTCATAACAAACATCCAGACTTCGACAGATTGTACCTTGTTTTTCATCCCAAAACCGGCGATATTAAAGAATTAGTTACATTAAATGCTTACAATGATCGAACGTGCATTAAATTTTCCAATGTAAAATTTAATCAGTCAATTCATGACGAAAAATTTATATTTACTATTCCTGATGGCACAGATGTTGTTCAACTGGAACAATAAATGGAGATAGATATCATGCAAGATATCATTCGTAAAAAACTCAAAGAAAAAAATGCGATATTACTGGCACATAATTATCAACCTTCTGAAATCCAGGATGTTGCGGACATGTGTGGAGACTCACTGGAGCTTTCCATTCGTGCGGGTAAGACTGAAGCCGATATTATTGTATTCTGCGGCGTACATTTCATGGCAGAAACAGCATCAATTGTTTCCCCTCAGAAAAAGGTTGTGTTACCCAGACTGGATGCAGGCTGTCCGATGGCAGACATGATCACCCCTGAAACCTTAATTCAAAAGAAAAAAGAATTGCCGGCGGGTGTTCCTGTTGTAACCTATGTAAATTCACCCGCGTCGGTCAAGGCATTGTCAGATATTTGCTGCACATCAGCCAATGCGGTTCAGGTTGTCAACAGTCTTCCAAACAGTGAAGTTCTTATGACACCGGATAAGAATCTTGCGCATTATACAGCCAGCCACACATCGAAAAAGATTCATTTCTGGGATGGATACTGCCCTGTTCATCATCGTTTATTGCCAGAAATGTTGACTGAAACAAAAGAACAATACCCCCATGCAATCGTATTGGCGCATCCTGAGTGTCGTTTTGAAATATTGGAAATGGCTGATGCAGTCCTGAGTACTTCCGGTATGCTGAAATATGTTGCCCAATCTAAAGACACCGCTTTTATTATTGCCACGGAATATGGCTTGATCTATCCACTTCAAAAAAATCATCCGGATAAGCAATTCATTTCTGCCTCGGACATACTAAAATGTTCGGACATGAAAAAAATTACGCTGCAGGATATTGTTACTGCGTTAGATACATTATCTCCTGAAGTTAATGTTCCTGCTGATATTCAAGAAAAAGCACGTGGGGCTGTTGAGCGGATGATTGCTCAGTAATCTGTCCGGGAGATAATATATATGTAATTGCAGCAACTGCCACCCCACGTTCGTTTGCCACGACCCCTGGTGTCGAAGAAAAAATTGTACAGATGATTGATGAATTCCAGTATCTGAACATGTACATTGATGCCGGCGTTGCCGAGATGTCGTAATCATGGCTGAATGCAAAAATTACGCACCTGAAAATATATATAAAATCACTGAAAAAATGGTGGAAGCATTTGCAGACAAAGCCAGGCGATTGGCAAAAGAACGATTTCAACAAAAAAAGCTGCGTCTGTGTTATTTCAGCAAGAATGGTTTTGAGGAAAAAATGAAACCTGTTTTTGATCGTTATGGAATTTTTTCCTATAGATAGACATAAATTCAATTCACGGTCCGCATGGATAAAAAGATGGTCAGGAAAAATATGAATGAATAAGACTTTTTAAAAAAATGTTATATTTTATTATTGTAAAATCAAATGTATATTCAATGTAAAAATATATCCTGTTCATACAACAACAAACACCAGGTATTCAAAAAAATCACCTTTGAATTCAATGGTTCTGGATTTCATGCATTATTTGGGGAATCAGGCGTTGGCAAGTCAACACTGGCAAAAATTATGTCCGGCATGATGACACCTGATTCTGGCACAATCATCAATCAATCGGGTTCATCACAGATGATATACACGACAAATCAGGAACGTTTACCCGGGTGGCAAACCATTCAAATGCATTATGATTCAATTTTACCAAATCAAAGGCGTGATGAATGGCATCATATGATGCATGTGTTTGGCGTAAATAATTGTTTTTATTCAAGATTTCACCAATTGTCATTGGGGCAAAAAAATCGCGTGAATCTGATCCGATACCTGCTACAGGATTCTCCTGTCTTGATTATGGATGAAAGCCTTGCCAATGTTGATGAAAGTATGCGGGAAAGAATCATCCTGCATATCAAAGAACAATTTCCGGAAAAGCTGTTCATTTATATATCCCATCATGTAAGGGAAATATGCAAATTTTGTGATCAAATTGTGATCGTTCGTTCAATTGATCGTTCTTCGCAAACAATTCAACTCAAGGGGCAAAATCAAGCCGGCAATCAAAAAATTGATCAAGAGAAACTAAAAGAAAACGTGTTGGAGATTGTTCATGCAACATAATCGAATAATTCAGTTTTTCATTTTATATATCAGTGGATTGTCACTGTTGTTTTTAATCAAATACGGCATCGGATTATCTGATTATGTTATTCCAACTCTCGCTGAGATTATCCATACATCCAGCACAATAATGCCTGTTTATATCCGATCTGTTATCGAATCCATGGTGATAGCAATTGTGGGGCATATGCTGTCCATCATTCTTGCATGCACCATTGGTATCCTCGGTCGCATGCATTCTTTTGTGGGAACACTGATCAAAGCCGGAGCATATCAAGTTCAGTCATATCCAGTTGTTGCAATTGCACCAATTATTTTTATTTTACTGGGTGATGGTTTAATGCCGCGTTTATTGATAACATCAATGATTTGTTATTTCCCCCTGCTTTTAACCTTTGTGGGTGTTTTTACCGAACCGGTACCAGATATTGAACATTACTATAATGTCACAAACACATTAACCTGGAATCTGGAAATAAAAATTCGCGCATATGAAAATCGAAAAAAAATCCTGACTGTGATTGAAGGAAGTGCAACCCTTGCAATGGTTGGAACAATTGTGGCAGAGTTTCTTTCTGCTGAATCTGGAATTGGTCATCAAATCAGCATCGCATTATCACAAAGCGATATGGCAAAAGTATTAATTGCACTTTTTCTGATTGGCCTGTCAATTTCTATTTATCTCACTGTTTTAGCGTGGGGACTGTGGGCAAAGAATCGCTCTGTTTAATTACTAAAAATGTGTATTTTGTGGTGAAACTATATCCGGCGTTTGGGGGGTAACTTCAAGTGTTCTTTGGGCGTATATACAGTTTTGGGGATACGCTTCTGTTGTAAAATTTGGCAAAACGTTCTGGCACCCGATTCAAAGGATAGCAGTTTTTTTGCTTCTCAGCAGCATACCAGATATTATCAAAATTATTGAAAATATAATAATACCCCACTCATTTAAAGAAGGAATTGCTGTTGCACGAATAATTACACCATCGTTTAACAATGTTACTTCACCATCATGTTCAAGAAAACTTGCATAAAGACGGCAGCCATCAACTGTTAAATGCCCACTTATTTTTAGTTCTGATACAGTCATCCATTCGGCTCCAGGTTCGCAGACAAATAAGACATCATCAAAATCAGCATGAGATCCGCCTGAATACACAACACCCTGGCCCTGGTTCAATGTTATTTTTGAAAATGCAACCACACCACCATTGGCCAATATATTTCCTTGATTATGTAACTGTTTTCCAATGGTCAGCATTTTATTATTTAAATCCAGAGTATTCGTGTCTTTTATTGTCAACCGGTTATCAACAGTAATGGAAGATTTCAATCGAATGGTTGTTTTTCCATCATAAGTTCCAATGGTCATGTTGTAAAAAGGATCTGACTGTTTAAGCGTATATTCTCCGGATGATGCATTCAGAAAAACCTCTTTTTCAGAATGCGCAAAACCAGACTGGTTTTCCCAGTTTCCTGCAGCGTAAATAATAAAACCATTGGCGTTGAGAGATCCTGAGGTCACAGTCAAATCTTTTGAAACGATCAGATCGGTTTGTAAATTCAACGTTCCGGTTTTGTTTACCTGGAGGTAATCAAATGGAAAACTGCCATTCGTACCGCTTTCTGTTAGAAGCTGTGTGCCGGTGCCATTGAAACAGACACGATTGTCTCGAGGAATAAACGTGCCTTGATTGGTCCAATCTCCCCCAATTTTGATTACATTGCCTTGAGCATCCAGATGTCCATTTTCTGAGATAATTAAATCATCAGTAATCGTAACCGGTGCATTGAGCAGCCAATTGCCATCAACACAAATACGCTCAACCGACAATTCATAATCGTTGGTAAAATCACCATTGACAATGGTCAGGCTGTTGGCAATATTCAGAGCATCCAATGTTGTGATGCCGCTGTTTTTATCAATAATGACCGAGCATAATTCTGCACCATTGGCCTGTAATGTCATATCACCGGACTGATCAAATGCCATATTGCTGGTATCCGAACATGACTGATACTGTAAGAAACCATTATTCGTGAAATTTCCGGCAATATAAGTCTGAAATTGACTGGATAGAATCACCCTTGCGTTGCTTCCAATGCTAAGATCAGTTGTTACTACAGTAATGGCTTCTGATGGTGTCGCTGTAGTTATTGTAATATCTTTGGTAATATCCGGCAGATTTTCCACATAGGTTCCGGAGTGTATTTCAATACTCATTGAATCAACCGCATTTTCATAAGCATATGAAATGCTAGTAAAGTTGCAGCCAGATGCACACACTGTAAATATGTTGGGAATAGTAATCATCAAACTTTGCGATGTAGTCTGCAATAAGGTATCGCTGATGGTAATTGTCAGGTGAAGCGTACCTGCAGTATTTGTTATGGGAGTTAATGAAAGCGTTATTGTTTCTGCGTTTAAACTTCCAGTGATTGTATAAACAGCTACGCCAGGAGAGGATTGGCCAATATAAGCAGCATTTGCCGGATCAATAATGTCCATAAAACCCGCCATTGTAGAAATTAAATCAGGCTCAGAGGATGCCACTGAGAGTGTCAGCGCACTTCCATCGACATGATTGTTCATAAACGTAATGGGGTTGTTGTTAGAATTAATTAAAACAGTGGTATCTTCAATATTGCTTAAGTCTGGAATCGGATAGGCAATTCCCTGTATTGAAAATAAGTATGGATTTTCATCCGCATCTGTGCTGATTATGGAAATTTCAGCGATTCGATCTCCTTTTTCTGATGGATCAAAGGTCACAGTCAGATTTGCACTTTCACCGGCAGCCAATGTCGTCCCGACTGCCTGTGAGTCAATTGTGAAATCACTACTATGCGTTCCTAAAACAGATATACCTGAAATACTCAACAGGCCGTTTCCAATATTTTCTACAACATAAATTCTTGTTGAAGTATCATTGTCCAGTTTTGTTGTTAAGAAAATCGTATGATCCTCAAGTGAAGGTGTTCTGTCATTTGTTGAAATTGTGAGACTGTTTCCGATGATCGTCAATTCCGGTGTCACTCCTGTGCCTAGAACAGTGAATGTATACATTTCAGTACCTGGATCACTGGATTGAATTTGCACTTCTGCTGTTCGTGTGCCAGCGGCTGAAGGTTTGAAAGTCACAGTAAATAAAAGTGATGAACTTTCAGCTATAGTATTGGATGATGGTTGGGTATCGACTGTAAAATCTGATGCATTATCACCGGTAATATTTATTAAATCAGGTGATCCTGTCAGGGTTAATAAATAGGTTCCGCTGTTGGCCAGAGAGTAATCCATGCTTGTTGAAGCTCCATTATCAATGAGTACCTCACCAAAATCTGTATTATTGCTGACTGATGGCAAACTTTCACCATGGTTGATTTTTGTGTTATTTCCATAAAGTTCAATATCAGGTGCGATGATCGAAAGAATGGCATTTGCCGACTGAGAATATCCATCAAATGTTTCTGTATCAACTGTTAATGTTCTGCTTAATATTGGCGGGGAATCCCAGGTATTTTCGTAAAGAACATTGTGTGCGATATTTGTAACAACAGTGTCATCAACGCCAGTAGTGCTTATGACTCTGATATTATCGATATAAAGGGATGCGCCAACAGCCAATCCACCGCTTCTATCGTAGGTTCCGCATACAAACTCAAATTTATATTTGCCATCTCCATTAATTGTTGCAATTGTCGTGGTCCAGTCCTGTTGATCTCCACGTTGTGAAAAAAGTGCTTCCCTTGTATCATCACCATCACTAAAAGTATCATTTGCTCCCGCACCAATAAGAAAACCAAAGACTTCATAGGCATCACTTCCGTTTTGTGCAGACCATTCAACATATAACTTATCACCACTATAAGCTGTAAATTCATCACTTATGACGTATGGACCATGTAATGAACCATAACCATCTGGCTTCTTCCCTGACCCTCCTGGCCCCGTTATCTTTCCTTTACTATACAATTTAAGAGAATAAGACCCTTTACTTACAACAGTTTCTTCAAGTTCAACAGTGTAGGTTGGTGTACCATTAATCCCTGAAGATGTTATAGAGCCAGACCCTGATTCTGATGTATCCACAAATATATAATTAATAACGTTCCCACGAAGATCTGTGTGATATGTTTCTGTATATAATGTCCATCCGGAGGTATCTCCTGTTTCAAAGCTGGCATTAATCAAAGGTGTTGAGAATAAAATTTTTAATGGTTGTCCATTCTGACCATTTTCATCATTGTCAATAGAGCCAATACGATTGGTTGTTGCACCATCACCCAGATAAACATCTGTACCTGAAATTGAGATAGCACCATTTGCATTTGGATCTGCATCACTGGTAAGTTTTAATTGATCAGCAGAGGCCGAATCCGCAATTGTAAAACGTATAAAACCATCACTATAGTTGGTGCCATTCGTAAATGTGATATCAGTATCAACATAAGTTACCGGATTTTCTACAGTACATTCACTGTCACTTAAATTAGAAATTATAGGTGCGGATATGGCATCTGTAGTAAACATAAATAAGGAAACAAAAAGTAAGGTTAACTGGATGCACCTAAGTTTAAAAAATACACTTTTATCTAGCGGATTAAGTTTCATACAATTAATTCTCCTTAATTATGTCTTTTTCTATTTAAGGAATACTTAGAAATACTTAAATAATAAGTTCCTCATTTCTGAAAGAGTCAATTCTATTCATTTTGAACCTGGATTACGCTGAAGAAGATGAATAAGATGAAATCAAGCACTTTTAATTCATCTTATTCATTTTTTTTCTGTGTAATCCAGGCTCAAAATGAATAATTGACTCTTTCAGAAATGAGGAACTTATTTTTAAGTATTCCTAAGTTTTATTCAATTTTTATCAAAAGATTGGTACTGAAAGATATTATTGAATGACATAATTATGCCAGGGAAAATTGAAAGTCAAGAAATCATTTCTATTTCGCCTGTTTAGAAATGCTCATATCATACCATGCAGCTTGAATTCGGTGCTGATCTTATTTTTTTATTGACAAGAATCATTCTTATGCTATGCTTTGTCATTGAACAATATCTTACTAAAATACATATAAGACAAAATAAGTTACAGCCCTGATTGGTAGCCAAAATTGAAACAAATCAATTCATTATTTATCTTAAAATGTTTGTTATCCCTGTCATATATGGTAGTCATAAATGGTGGATGTGCAATAAATCAGCCCACATTCGCGCCATACGATTTTCATGAAGAATTACAAAAAAAGACTTTTGAACAAACGCTTGATCAACTTGTAATCATTCTTGATGCTTCAATATCCATGACAGAACCATATATGGGAGAGGAAAAATTTAAAACAGCAATATTGACACTTCATTATATCAATGCGGCATTATCTGCAATACGTGTTCCCATTGGTTTTTATGTTTTGGGTACAGGAACCTGTCATTTTTGCGAAAAGACACTTCCGCTTTTTCATATCTCTCCCTATCAAAAATCACGTTTGCAGATCAATCAGTTAAAAAAAATTAATCCTGGTGGTGAAACGCCATTACACAATACTCTGGTAGCAGTTAAAAATGAATTTCAATTGTGTCATGGAAAAATGGGAGTGATTGTTATCAGTGATTTTGCAATGAATGATGTAACAATAAAAAAGGCACTTCACCCATTGATTGATGTATATGGCAACCGCGTTTCAGTATGTCTCATAACAGTCGGTTCGCCCGAGCGGTCAGTTGAGTTGTCCCGAACTTTGCATAATCATATTCAATGTCTTTCTGCAAATCAGATTTTGTCATATGATACGCTCAAACAATTTATACAATCATTCCTTTTAAAGCCTGTGTATGACCATGATCATGATGGGATTCCAGATAAAACTGATTCTTGCAAAAATACACCATCAGGTGCATGGGTTGATGACAGGGGATGCCCGAAGGATTCGGACAATGATGGGGTGTTTGATGGACTGGATCAGTGCAATAATACGTACAAGGGGGCAACTGTGGATAAAAATGGATGCTGGCAGTTGCCAGTCTTATTTTATGCACAAAATCAGTTTTATATCACCCGTGAACAAGAAAAAAAGCTGAGTTCCTTTGTAAAAATAATTGAAAAAAATCATATTTGTATAGAAATACAGGGGCATGCCGATAATTCTGGACCAAAACAACAAAATTATGATGTATCTTACAAGCGCGCACAATCTGTGAAAGCTTATATGTTAAGCTTAGGCTTGCGTCATTATCAAATGCAGATTAAGGCGTTTGGGGCATCAACACCAATTGATCATCGACATGCGCTGATAAAAAATGCAACACAACGACGTGTTACGTTTGAAGTGATTGAATGTCATAGCCAATAGATTTTTAACGCGCATTCTATCACATGAATCAGCACACAAGAATGAGGAAATACATGGATAACTACAAAAATATTGAACAACAATTTATCGAAGAAATTGCCACAACAGCATCTTGTCAGAGCGCACAGGTTGTTGCAACAGATCGTTTATTGGCAGAAGGGTCTACAATTCCTTTCATTGCCAGGTATCGTAAGGAAGCGACCGGTTCTTTGCTGGATGAACAAATCGAAATTATAGCCAGGCAACGAGATTATTTTATAGAACTGGCCCAACGTCGTGATACAATCTTGGCCAGTATTGAAGAACAGGACAAATTGACTGACGACCTTGAAAAAGAAATTCGTGCCGCTCGCACAAAACAACTCCTGGAAGATTTATATCTGCCTTATAAACCCAAACGCAGAACCAGAGCACAAATTGCACGTGAAAAAGGTCTGGAGCCGCTTTCTGAAGAACTTTTGGCAAAAGCACATTCTGATGACTTACCCGAAAAACTTTCTGAAAAATATCTTGATTCGGAAAAGGGGGTTGAAAATATAGCAGATGCCCTGGCCGGGGCCCGAGACATTCTTGCAGAAATCTTTGCAGAATCTGCTGACAATAGAACCCATATGCGAAAGACAATGATGCGTGATGCCATGTTGGAAGCGAAAGTTCTTATAGGCCAGGAAGAAGCTGGAAAAGATTACCAGGATTACTTTGAATTCAGCCAACGTGCCTGTGAGGTGCCTTCTCATCGGATGCTTGCAATTCTTCGTGGTGAGCGCGAAGGCTTTTTAATTTCCTCAATCAAAATTGATGATGATACCGAATTGGAAACCCTGAAAAATTACTGGCAGTTGCCTTTGGACTCTCCTTGCGGGCAGCAGGTGGCTGAGGCATCTGCAGATGCCTACAAACGATTGCTCAGGCCATCAATATCCAACGAAATCAGGCATGAGCTTCAAGAAAAATCAGAACAGGAAGCTATTTCTGTTTTCAGAACCAATTTAAAATCCCTGCTGATGCAACCCCCATTTGGACAACAAGCTGTCATGGGACTGGATCCGGGCTTCCGGACCGGATGCAAAATGGCTGTGGTGGGTACCACTGGTCAGGTGCTGGATTCAGGCGTGCTATATGTCACTCCGCCCAATGAACGAATCGAACAGGCTACAAAAATGATCCTCCAGATGCTTCAAAACCATCAAATTAGAGCAATCGCCATAGGCAATGGTACAGCAAGTCGTGAAACTGAAGCAGCAGTAAAAAATATTGTCAAAGCAGCAGGTGTAATTGATGTGATTGTCGCCATTGTTCCAGAAACAGGGGCATCCATATATTCTGCATCACAGGTTGCAAGAGAAGAATTGCCGGATCTGGATGTTGCCATTAGAGGTGCTGTATCTATTGCAAGACGAATGCAGGATCCACTGTCTGAATTTGTTAAAATAGAACCCCGATCCTTAGGTGTGGGACAATATCAACATGATGTCAATCAAAAAGCACTGGAAAAAGAACTGGCCCTTTCAGTTGAACAGGCAGTAAATACTGTTGGCGTGGAGTTAAATACAGCATCTGCATCATTATTAAAATATATTTCTGGCCTTTCAGAACGAATTGCACGTGAAATTATCAAAACTAGAAATGAAAAAGGTCCCTTTCGCTCCAGAAAAGAAATTCTGAACATTAAAGGTCTTGGCCCCAAAACATTTGAGCAGTCAGCCGGATTTTTACGCATTTTGGGGGCAACACATATTCTGGATACAACAGCCGTTCATCCGGAACGTTATGGTCTGGTTGAAAAAATGGCTCAAATCATGGAAATCCCCCTGGACAATATGGTGGGCAATCCAGAAGTTGTTAAAAAAATCAATTTTCAACAATTCATTGATGAATCCAATGGTGTGGGGGAATACACACTTGCAGATATCAAAGAAGAACTACTTAAACCCGGGCGAGATCCCCGGCCAGAATTCAGAGTACCAAAATGGCGGGATGACATTCGTACCATTGACGATCTGAAAGAAGGCATGACAATCGAAGGTCGGGTGTCAAATGTTGCCAATTTTGGCGCATTTGTCGATATTGGCTTGAAAGCTGATGGCCTGATTCACATTTCTGAATTGTCCAACAAGTGGGTTGATGATCCCAGAAAAGTTGTCAACGTTGGCAATATTGTCAAGGTCATGGTGAAAGAGATTGACTTGAAACGATCCAGAGTCGGTTTATCAATCAAGGCACTTCAAGAAAATACTGGAAACCGGAATGTCAGAAATAAGAAACAGGTAAAAAAATCCATCAGGCAGAATCAAAGTAATGCAACAACAATTCAGGATTTGATGAATAAATTCAACCAGAGCCGGTAAGGTGATCATATTGAAAGTTTGCAGGTGGATCCTTTGGGTCAGTTTTTTTGTGATTCCAATCAGTTGTATACCTGATAATCGGATAACACGTGTGTACGACAACCAACAGTGTCAAAAAGAAGTAGTTGTAAATGAAAGTTCCCACAAAGATCATTCTTTCAGTTGTATTAAATTGCCTTATTTTAATAGTAAAAAGGAATCCATTGAATTATTGACATATATTCTTTATGCTGAAAACAATACAAAACTGATTAGTGGCCAATCAGGTCTCATGCAGATTGTTTATCAACCTTCAACATGGCAGGTAGAAAATAGATTTCAGATCAAATACGATGACAAAGCCCAATTATTAAAAATATGTTCAGAAAATTCCAGTGCCTGGTTTAGTTCACACAAACATTTTCTATTGGCACTTGAACAAAAATACCTTAATGTTGCAAAAAAGGGATGAGGAAAATGATAGTATTGTCAGGTGACAAGATGAATAGTTGAAAAATTAATGGATATTACATAAAAAACGTGTTATAAAAATTTACATATATAAGAAATGATAAACAAAGGAGGTTCAATATGTTGAATTTACTAAAAAAAATAGCGTTATTTCAATTGGCTGGAATAATGTTTTTCGCAGGAGTTATTATATTGTCAGGTGTTAAATCAGCAATTGCTGCTGATCCATACATGTGTTTGATGAAATGTCAGGTAAATTGTGAAAATTATACAGAAAAACAAAAACAGATGAAATCCAAAGGGGATCAATTTGGCGGGCCATCTGATGTTTATGATGGCTGTATTGAGCCTTGCTTTTGGCGATGTGATACAGACAGAGGTGATGGCGTTCGCTCTTGTCGATTGGAGTGGGATGATAATCTTGGAAAATGTCTTCGTGAGGATCGCCTGTCAAAGACTATGTGCTGGCAGTTGTGGCGAAAATATAGTGAGAAATGTTTCCAGGGTACTGAATAATGACTTTTGTTCTCCACGCTGTATCAAAATTGTTCCTGGTTTTCCAATGAAAAACCAGGGATTTCCAATTCTATTCATTACAAAAATCTAAAAAATAAAAAAAAAGTGTAAGAAAATTAATTTTTTCGTGTCTATATTAATAGGAAGGTAAAACATTTCTATCAGGTATAAATCACCAAATAATGATGATTTATAAGATGATGGCATGAGAATTGCTCAAAAAATCTAAACACATGCTTCAATTGATAATTTTTTTCAAAGCATATCAGATCTTAATTGAATAAATATTGACATGAAAAACGCTTTGTTAAGATTGTATCGCATACAAACAATCAGACAATGACTCGTATATTCACAATGAAGTGAGTATACGACAATAAAAAATTGCAGGAGGAAACAATGAAAAAAGCTGCAATCCTATGGTTATTATTTTTGTGCTGTTTTTTTATTTCAACAGTCTATGGTGAAAACCCAACGTTTGAAATTCAAACAGGCGGTTCGCCTGTTTTGCAACGAATCAAGGATTCGAAAATTTTGCGTGTCGGAGTTAATCCACATTTTAAGCCTTTTTCCTTTATTGACAATAATACCAAGAAGCAAGTTGGCGTCGATATTGATATGGCAAACTATCTGGCAAGTCAATTAGGCGTTTCCTGTGAACCAGTTGTGCCAAAGCAGTTTTCCGATTTGATTCCCATGCTTCAAAAAGGCCACATTGATGTCGTCATGGCGGATATGACCAAAACATTTGCACGGTCAAAAGCCATTAATTTTAGTGATGCTTATTTTAAAACTGGTCTTTCCATTATGATAAACAAAGTTCAGGCAGGTATTGATCACATCCCCATGGATCAAACATATCAGGTGTTCAAGGAAAAACTCAGACAACAAAACAAAGAAAAAGACTTAATTATTGCCCTGACAAAAGGAAAAGCACCTGCCAGAATTGTTCCTAAATACTTTCCTGATGCAAAAATGCGTTTTTACAACACAAATGAAAAAGCGGCACAGGCCGTGCTTGATGGACGGGCGCATATCATGATTCACGATGAATTATTTTTAAAAGTCTGGATCAATGATCATCGAAAAAAAACGCTTTACAAAATCGTGGTCTTTCCTGAACCCTTTAAAGTAGACTACTATGCCTTTGCTATTCAAAAAGGGAACCAGGAATGGTTGAACATGTTAAACGTATTTGTTATGGAATTAAAAACAGCTAATTTGTTTAATAAGTTGTTAGATAAGTATATGAAATGAATAACCTGTCCAAGGAGGCATGAATGAAGGGCGAAAAAAAAAGAGGACTTGATCTTCAATGGCAAATACTCATTGGTATTATTGCCGGTATTATTTTTGGTATTTTTTTATATCAATCAGCAGGTCCGGGAGTTACGAGCGGACCCATATTTTTGCTGAAAATATTTTTTGAATACACAGGCGATATCTTTATTCGTCTGTTACGAATGATGATTGTGCCACTGGTTTTTGCCTCCATCTATATGGCGGTTGTTAACTTGGGTGATATTCGCGACCTCGGAAAAATTGGTGGAAAAACAGTTGCTTATTACATGAGTACAACCGCATTGGCTGTTCTTTTAGGCTTGATTCTGGTAAATATTATTCACCCTGGTCAAGGAATAGACAAGGAAGCTCTGGCGGCCCTGAACATTACAACCAATGTTCCGCATGAAGTGTCATCTCAGGATGTCGGCCAACGAAGTGCTGCTGTTATTATCATTGACACGCTTGTGAATATGATTCCCAAGAATCCTGCCGGTGCGATGGCCAAAGGTGATGTGCTTCAGATCATTTTCTTTACAATCTTTTTCGCAATAATGGCAGCTGTAGTGGGCAGAGAGTCTCAAACCCTGACAGATGTAATTAATGGATTAGATTTGATTATGCAGCGTTCAGTAATGGTGGTCATGGTTATCGCGCCTTATTGTATATTTTGTCTCGTCACAGCCATCTTTATGGATTTGGGGATGGAAGCACTTTTTGCATTGGGTAAATATGCATTTACAGTTTTAATTGGACTGTTGCTTCACGCCGCAGTCACCCTGTCCTTGTTGGTTATGATTATTGGTCGATATAATCCCATTCGGTTATTCAAAGCCCTTTCACCCGCAATCATGACAGCATGGTCCACAGCTTCCAGTGCGGCAACACTCCCTTTAACAATGGAATGCTTAACCAAAAAAGCAGGTGTGGATAAAAAAGTAACCAACTTTGTTCTGCCTTTGGGCGCAACTGTCAATATGGATGGTACCGCTTTGTATGAATCCATTGCTGTAATCTTTATCGCGGAATTGATGGGTATTGAATTAAGTGTTGGTATGCAGGCCATTATATTTATTACAGCGACCCTTGCAGCAATTGGCGCAGCGGCTATTCCTGGTGCGGGTCTGGTTACCATGGGGATTGTATTGACTGCTGCGGGCATGCCGCTGGATGGCATTGGATTGATCTTGGCCATTGACCGCATATTAGATCAGTTTCGCACGGCTGTAAATGTTTGGGGGGATGCCACTGCTGGTATCGTTGTGGGACGTCTGGAAAATGCAATAACTGATGATGTTGATGAATGATATTACAACAAACATGCCCTGAATGGGGTTTAATTGTGAGGAAAAAATGAAGCTTCCGAAAATGATTCAGCAATTTATGCTGCATAATGTGACTGAAACATGTGTCTACAAGGGCAAACCATTATTTAGTGCCCATTACATGAAAATTGGCAGCTATGTCAATTTATTTATTCGTTCCAAAGCAGATATGGATGGCAATCAAACATACATGGTTGAAATAAAAGGCAATGTCATTGATAATATTCCAAATATTGCAGATGCTTTAACAGTGGCCGAAACTTTACTTGTTGAAAATAACATGTTTGTCAGTTAATTCCATCATGCAACATCTTATAGATCAAATAAAAAGACATCCTGACTATCATCAGGCGGGCATGGTATTATGTCATGAGGGCTTGGTACGTCAAACATCGCATGATGGAAAAAAAGTCACCGGACTACGTGTTCAGGTGAACCAGGAAACACTTCACAACGTCATTGATGATTATCGCGCAAGACAAGGTATTATTGATGTTTTAATTGAAATTAACAGTGAAAAAGATTTGCGCGTTGGAGATACGATTATGTATCTTGTTGTTGCTGGTGATGTTCGAAAAAATGTTATTGCCACCATGAGTGAGGCACTTGATGATATTAAAGCCTCAGTCACATCAAAAACAGAATATTATGAACAATGAAAACAAGTTCACACATTTAGACAGTGATGGCGCAGTGCGTATGGTTGATGTCTCCAATAAATCTATTACAACACGCGTTGCCATTGCGCAGGCTGTCATCCACATGTCTTTGGAAACGTTTGAAACAATCATTGAAGAAAAATCCAAAAAAGGCAATGTCTTAGAGACTGCCAGAATTGCAGGGATTATGGCTGCCAAAAAGACATCAGAACTTATTCCATTGTGCCATCCCCTTCCTGTATCGCAGGTTCAAATTGATTTTTTTCCAAAAAAATCTACGAACAGTTTTTTGATTCAAAGCATGGTCAAAACTGATGACAGAACTGGTGTTGAAATGGAAGCCTTGACAGCGGTGTCTGTTGCGGCACTGACAATTTATGATATGTGTAAGGCGGTTGAAAAAGGTATTGTGATCGATGATATTCATCTTGTCAAAAAGACAGGCGGAAAAAGCGGTGAGTGGCATTATTCTCAATCAGGATAAAATTACTTCCCAATGGCCTCCTCGGGGTGAACCAATTCGTTTAATTTTTTTCTTATTCTTTAATTTCATCAAATCGAACTCTACCTTCCTTTTGAAACAGAGAGACAATTTCATTTCGGGTTAATTTTTGTGTATTGGGCCCAATCCTCACAAAAAAACCTTTGGAACAGGCATATGGCTTTCAAGAAGGATTAGTTTTTTTAATTCTTTCATAGTTCGGATTTTCCTGAAATTGTTATCCTATGGAATACTCGAAAAATAAATCTGATCCGCCTGTTCAAGCAAATGCTCGAAACTTCGTGGTTCATCATGCTGATGATCACACCCGCATCCAACACATGCGCGATTACGTCGTTCGGAAAAATAGCGACAAGGCAGCAGTTTCCCATGTTCATCCTTGTGTTGACCAAATAATTGCGTATTGGGCAACAACGAGCTATTAGAGCCGCCAAAATAATACCAGTTCGTCAAAACGCACCCTCCCCCAGTTTCAGGCGGTGGACATGTGCAAATCGTGTAGGGCAAATCAAGTAATTTCATTGTTGTAAATATAGCCCCACGCGCCAGATATTGAATGGTTGCCAGTTCAAATGCCAATTCCCGATGAATAAGATGGGCTTTATGGTTTTTATGCATGGAGTGAATCCACGATGGTGTATATTTATCCAGAACCGGAATAAATTCCCATGAACCATAGGTTGATGTCAACAACGTTTCAAGACAATACTCCCTTGCATGATTTTTTTGGTAATACAATAACTTCTGGCAGAGTTTTTCATACCTTGGATCTGTATCAGGCACGTGACCATGTTGTTTTACCAATGCCTTGTAACGATTGACAAAACGATCCAGAAGCTGCGTTTTATGTGCCTCATCTAAAAATGTGTAAACAAGGCCATCTTTGTATAAATCATCTGCAATACCAGAACTTCGGCACACACAATGCCCCATATAAACAAGCGATGAATCCAGAAGTTCTTTCCAGACCATTTGCACAGGCAAGACCTGTCCATTGAGAATATATTTCAATCCGATATCACGCAGGGAACGCACCGACTCAAAGGGTACATTGGCGATCCACCAGGGTAATAGCACGAAAAGTTCATGAATCACTGGAATGCTGATTTCGCGACGCCATATGAGATAATCTGCAATTTTCCGGCTCATTTTTTGGATCACCGGTTTTTTCAGTTGAGAATTTAGCTCTGAAACGACATCAATCAAGGCATTTGCCAGATTTTTTTTGTCCAGGTGTGCGAGTTCATCTGGAAATATTTCCGGGTTTTTGCTTTTAATATCGTGAATGCGTGCAACAAGTGATTTTAATTCTCTCATAACATCAGATAACCGATGTTCATATTCGATCTGTTCGGGACTGATTGCCATCTGACGTTGCTTTTGCAGGGCATCAAGCAAATCAAAAAGATCAGTTTGTTTGTTTAAATTCATTACGTTTCCTTATGATAGAGTATTGATTTATTTAAAATTCATTAATAATGTATTGTATTTTTATGAAAAATGGTGTACGTTTTTCTTACAATAATTCTTAATATGAATTAATATTCATTTCAATACTAAAAAAGTTTTTGCATGATGAACAAATACTCATAGACATGATTGAGATTGTTTTTCACAGTGCGCTAAGCGTCAGGCAAATTATTCAAATGGAGTTCAGGCTTCTCGAAAAAGCTGAATCGTCTTCAATCAGAGCATGTTTATGTTTCAATATACTTTTTAATTTCTTAATTACTTAATAATGAAACAAGGAGGTTTAAAGAATGAAAAAAACATTGACTATTTGTTGTGTATTCGTATTTGGAATTTTTATGATATTACCCGCCTATGCGATTGAACATCAATTGGGTGGTGATTTAAGATTTCGCGCATTTACTGCAGGAGATTGGTCTGGGGAGAAAGATAATACGAGTGGAGACCGTGCAATGGCTGATTCTCGTGCCCATTTTAAATATGCTGCAAAGATAAATGAAGACCTGGCTGTCTATACAAAATTTCGTGTTGATTCTGACTGGGGGGCAGACGATGATCCGGGTAGATCTGGTTCTTCTTATGCAAAATTAAGGTTCATGGTCAGCTATATT